>Ga0206126_10000010_pt1 | contig 286601 bp, 265 predicted proteins | sample Helgoland_Spring_5_FD_148621 | JGI IMG/M metagenome (GOLD analysis project Ga0206126, IMG submission 148621) | Pelagic subsurface seawater microbial communities from Kabeltonne, Helgoland, North Sea - Helgoland_Spring_Bloom_20160412_1 | ecosystem: Environmental > Aquatic > Marine > Epipelagic...
TGTCCGAAAAATCAATACAAACAAAAGAATGTATTTGCCCTTGGGATTTATCCAAATCGTTTAACACATTTAAAAGTTTACTTTCGTTTCGGGCAATTAGCGTGATGTTTGCTCCTAATTTTGCCAATTCAATTGCAGATGCCTCACCAATTCCTTGGGTGCTACCACATACAATTGCATTTTTATTTTTTAAATCTAAATTCATTTATTCTATATTTATTCTTTTCTCAACTGTTCCATCATCATAGATGTAAAAGAGAACTTCATTCTTAGTGCCTTTTATTACTCTTCCTAATAGGTCTGTTACTTTAAGAAGTTCTTTATTTTTAGTGTACTCTTGTAGTGATGTCCCACTACAATTAGTGCTGTAATATTGATAAGTTGTATCAATAGACCAAATATAATTATTGTTCCAACAAGTTACATCATCTACTTGAATACAAAATAAATTTGGATTATCAATAGTTGTATTCCAGCCTCCATTAGCATTAAAAGCAGGCTCTTGCCAATTTAAGCAAGGGGAATTACTTACGTCAAGTGACGTTAGTAGATTCCCAAAACAATAAAGATGATGTAATGCTGGATTATTACTTACATTTAAATTTGTTAGTTGATTATTGTAACAGAATAAGTTTTCTAAAGCAATAAAATCTTCTATTCCTGTTAAATCAGATATATTCTTAGAATTAACATCTAAAGACGTTACTGTATTGATGTTTGCAGTAGTTACATAATCATCTAAAGCATTATCATATCCTAAATTAATAAGTGCTTGTTCAAAATTATCATCAGGCACATAAGTTTGTGTATTAGCTCCATTAATAACAGTAAACTCTCCAATCATTCCATTTGGAATATGAGGAGTACAAACATATTGATACAGCCCTGCAACTTGTGGAATATATTGGAAAAAGGTATCTGCAGGCATTTGCCATACCTGATCAAAAGAAACTGCTCCAACAGGAATGTTATCAGAGGTTATAGTATGAAGCATCATTGGAAGTAGTCCGGCAAAAGGCTCCCACTCCAAAGTATCTCCTAATTGAATTGTAATACTAGCTGGAACAAACTCATAATATCCCCCCCATACTCCTATTGTATGTATCGTTCCTTTTGAATTAAAAGAAGAAAGAATAAAGAAAGCAAGTAGTAGTTTTTTCATAATCTATTTTTTGTAATTAAATCCTAATGTATCTTTTATGTTTTGTGGTAATTCTGGTAAATAAGAGCGGGAAATCATCAGTGTAGAGATATTTGCCAAATCCGTAAAAAACTTGTGCTTATCCACAGTTTGCTTTAAATATCCTTGTCCTGAGCTTCCTCCAGTTCCAATTTTTTGTCCTAACATTTTTTCAACCATTTGTACATGACGAAACCTCCAAGTTGCAATTTTATGATCTAGCTCCACTAAACTTCTTAAAAACTGATAAGGTAAATGCAAGATAGGTTGATCACGGTATAAATTGATAAGCAATGCAGACATAGTTGCTTTGTAAGAGAGTTTCGTTTCTCCCTCTTCCATTGCTTTATTATGATCTGCTTCAGAAAGTACTCTTTCAAAATACTTTTTGTTTTCTTCAATCATTCTTATTCTGATTTCTCTATCGCTATCCGTTAAATTTGCAGCTTTAATTCCATCAATTTCTTTATCCAACATTTCATTTACTGCTCCTTCATATTTTGCAGTAAAATCAAAACCTTCCATATTCAAAAAAGGAATGCGTTCCAACCATTTTTCCACCAAAGTAAAAAGGGATTCATTTTCTTCTAAAGATAAAATTTCTTCTTTCTTTTCTCCTTCAAATTGTGCATGATAAGGACAGCCTCCAAACTGATGTCTTTTTTTAATTTTAAGTCCTAACATCACTTCTAGTTTTCTGAATTGATGAGATTGGAAGCCTGATGCAGGAGAAAGTTGATCCCTGAAATCCAAGAAATCCAAAGAAGTCATAGTTTCTAAAATATCCAACTGCCCAACTAGAGTAGTCATTATTTTATTCACCCTATCCATTCTCCTAACAATCACCCCAACATTACTTTCATCAATTTTACCTGCCTTAAACAAATCCATTGCCGATTCTATTTCGTGCAATATTTGCTTGAACCATAATTCATAAGTTTGATGAATGATGATAAAAAGCATTTCTTCATGAGCTGCTGATTTACCTTCCCCACTCAAAGGGTTTTGAGCGTCTAACACTTTATCAAGCGCCAAGTAATTTATATAGTGTACTGATGTTGTTTCTTCTGACATTATTTGAAATTTATAATGCAGTAAAAGTAAGCAATATGATTTAAAAAATCAAACCTGAAATTATCAAAAAGAAATAGCCCAAAATACATAAGGATTCTATCCAAAAAGAAAAATACATTTCCCCCTTACTTTCTTCTGATTTTACAATGAAAATTGAAGCCACAAAACACAGCAAAATTAATGCTAGTAAATTTGACAAAATCAAGTCATTTTCTAAAGATTGAAAAAAGGAAATTATACCACAAATAATTAAAGCCAAAACTCCAATAATTTTTGATTTTTGAACACCAAAAAAAAGAGGAATTGTTTTCAAATTTTGAGCATCATACTTCAAATCTCGAATATCAAAAGGGATAGTTATGGCGAAAACAAACAGAAATCGTGACATTAATTGCAAAATAACATTGTATGTAATTGGGATGTTATTTTCAAGTACCAATAACAACATAGTGCTAATTGTCCACACCAAAGAAATAATAAATATTTTACTAAAAGGAAGTCTTCTTAAACCAAAAGGATATAGCAAAGAAAGTACACCTGAAAATATGATTGCCATTTGAGTAGAAATTTGGAATTTAAAAAAGTAATACATACCTATTATTCCACCTAATAGGATAAGCGAATAAACAGCAATTTTATTCGTTAAAAACCATTCTTTACGCATATGATTAGCGCCTTTTTTTACCCTTACAACTCTCTGAAAATTATAGGTAAATATAGTTGTGAAAAATACAAAATGGCTAATTTTATGATTTGTAGTTTCCAGTAATAATTCTGAACTTAAAGCTAAAGCAAAGACGCAAAATGCAACCCAAATATTACTAAAAACAAGAAAGCGAATAAATGATTTCACTTTGCTAAAATACAAAATCTAAATAACGATATTTACAATTCGTTTTGGCACCACAATTACTTTTTTAGGTGATTTTCCTTCTAAATAATGAGCCGTTCTTTCATGTTTCAACACCTCAGCTTCCACCTCTTCTTTTGTCATTTCAGCAGGTAAAGTAATTTTAAATCTCATTTTACCATTAAACGAAACCGGATAATTTATTTCATTTTCTACTAAATAATCCGTATTAAATACCGGAAAAGTTGCCATAGTAACTGAAGTTTCATTTCCTAATTTTTGCCAAATTTCTTCTGAAATATGTGGCGCATAAGAAGATAATAAAATAGTAAACTCAGTGATAATTTCTTTGCTATTACATTTTTGTTCTGTTAGCTCATTTATACAAATCATAAAAGTACTCACAACAGTATTGAAAGAATGACGTTCTATTTCTTCCTCTACTTTTTTAATGGTTTTATGTAGCGTTTTATAATTTGCTTGTGATGGTTTTTCTAATGAAACCTCAAAGTTATTTTCTGCATCATGCACTAATCTCCAGAACTTTCTTAAGAAATTATGCACCCCATTTATTCCTTTCACATCCCAAGGTTTAAACTGTTCTAATGGGCCTAAAAACATTTCGTACAAACGCAAAGTATCTGCTCCAAAATCTTCTACTAGTTTGTCAGGAGTTTGTACATTATATTTTGATTTAGACATTTTTTCTACCTCATGCCCACACAAATATTTTCCATCCTCATTTAAAATAAATTCTGCATCAGCATATTCTTCCCTCCAGTTTTTGAACTTTTCTACATCCAACATATCATTATCAATAAAATCAATATCCACATGCAAACGAGTAGTTTTATGCTCTTTTCTTTTATCAAAACTCACAAAAGTATTAGTGTCTTTTATTCTATACACAAAATTTGATCTTCCCAAAATCATTCCTTGGTTAATCATTTTTTTGAACGGCTCATCAAAGCCAATAAATCCTCTATCGTACAAAAATTTAGTCCAAAAACGAGAATATAATAAATGTCCAACAGCATGCTCGGCTCCACCAATATATAAATCTACTTGCCCCCAATAATCTGACTTTTCTTTTGCACAAAATTCACCATCATTATTTGGATCCATGTATCTTAAAAAATACCAAGAACTTCCTGCCCAACCTGGCATGATATTCGTTTCCATGCTATCACCTTCAAACACATTCCAATCCTCTTTTTTGGCTCTTGCTAATGGCGGCTCTCCACTTGAAGTTGGCAAATATTTATCTACAGGAGGTAAGGTAACGTACTTGTCATCCTCCAAAATACAAGCTGTTTCTCCTTTGTAATATACTGGAAATGGCTCTCCCCAATATCTTTGACGGCTAAAAATAGCATCTCTTAATCGGTAATTAATTTTTCCTTTTCCGAAACCTCCTTCTTCAATTTTATAAATTGCTAAATTCATGGCTTTTTTAACCTTCAAACCATTTAGAAAATCAGAGTTTGCAATTGTTACGCTTTTATCTTCATTTGCCCCCTCACTTACATCAATTCCCTCAAAAATATTGATGATTTCCAAACCAAAATGAGTAGCAAAATCCCAATCTCTTTGATCACCACACGGAACTGCCATTACTGCTCCTGTTCCATAAGAAGCCAAAACATAATCTCCAATCCAAACTTGCACTTTATCTCCTGTAAAAGGATGAATCGCATAAGCGCCTGTGAATACTCCGGTTACAGTTTTATCAGCTTGTCTATCTCTTTCAGATTTTAGTTTTGCAGTATTTACATACTCCCCAACTATTTTTTTTTGTTCAGAAGATGTAATTGTATCTACCAATTCATGTTCTGGCGCTAGCACTATAAAGTTCACTCCAAAAATAGTGTCAGGGCGTGTGGTAAAAACTTCAATTTCATCTTCTGAGTTTTCAAGCTTAAAACTTACAGAAGCACCCTTTGATTTCCCAATCCAATTCTTTTGAATTTCCTTTATTGAATCAGACCAATCTACAGTATCTAATCCTGAAATCAATCTATCCGCATAAGCTGTAATCCTTAATGACCATTGCTTCATTAATTTTTGTTCTACCGGAAAACCACCTCTTTCTGAAAGTCCATCTTTTACCTCATCATTTGCCAATACAGTCCCTAATCCTTCACACCAGTTCACCCAAGTATCTGACAAAAATGCCAATCGATAATGCAACAACATTTTTTCTTTTTCTACCTCAGAAAAACTATTCCAATCTTCATCAGAAAATTTTGGAGTATTATCATCACAAACGGCTTGTGAAGTTAAGTTTCCCTGCTTTTCAAAATAATCTGTCAAGTCAGAAATTGGCATTGCCTTATCCTCCACATTACAATAACAAGAATTGAATAATTGCTTAAAAATCCACTGTGTCCATTTGTAATAACTAGGATCAGAAGTTTGCACTTCTCTACTCCAATCAAATGAAAAACCAATTTGATCCAACTGCTTTCTATATCTTTCTGTGTTATCTTTTGTAGCAATAGCAGGATGAATTCCTGTCTGAATTGCATATTGTTCAGTTGGCAAACCAAAAGAATCGTATCCCATTGGGTGCAATACATTAAAGCCTTTCAATTTTTTATATCTAGCAAAAATATCAGAAGCAATATACCCTAGTGGATGACCAACATGCAGCCCTGCGCCTGAAGGGTAAGGAAACATATCTAATACATAGTATTTTTCTTTACTATCATCTTCTGAAACTTTATAGGTTTCGTTTTCTCTCCAATAGCCTTGCCACTTCTTTTCTAGCTCGTTAAAATTGTAATCCATCTTATAATATTATTCAGTTTGCAAAGTTAATGAATAACATCAATTAGTAATTTGTATTTTTATATTTTAGCGAACTATATGAAATCAAGCAACAATACATCATTAAACAGACGAATATTATCGTCATCAGCTTCAGTTGTGATTAGCTTATCCCTTGTTTTATTTGTAGTTGGATTATTAGGTTTAGTGCTGATAAATGCACAAAGGCTATCCAACTATGTAAAAGAAAATGTTGGCTTTACCATCATGCTAAAGGAGGATGTAAATGAAATGGAAATTATAAAATTTCATAAAACACTAGATGCAGCTACATTTGCAAAAAGTAGCACTTTTGTTTCCAAAGAACAAGCAACAATTGATTTGCAAAGAGATTTAGGAGAGGATTTTGTTTCTTTTTTAGGGTATAGCCCACTTTTACCTTCTATTGATGTAAAGCTAAATGCAGCTTATGCGAATACCGATAGCTTAGCAATAATCACAAGTGAAATGAGTAAAAATACAGCTGTTCATGATATTTTTTATCAAGAAAGTTTAATTAATAAACTAAATAGCAATGTTAATCGACTAAGTTTTTTTCTGCTTGCATTTTGTATTTTACTTTTTGTTATTGCATTTGCTCTTATCAATAATACAATACGACTTTCTGTTTATTCCAAACGATTTTTAATTCGCACTATGCGTCTTGTTGGAGCCACAAATAGCTTCATTCAAAAGCCCTTTTTGATTAAAGGAATTTATCAAGGAATCTACAGCTCAATATTTGCTATTTTTATGCTGATTGGTTCTATACAGATGGTACAAAGCGAAACAGCAAGCATGCTTAATATTACCGACTTAAAAATAATTGGAATCATCTTTTTACTGATATTTATCTCAGGATTTTTACTCAGCTGGATTTCAACATTTTTTGCAGTACGAAAATTTATAAAACAAAACGAAAGCGAACTTTACAACTAAAACATTACCTATGGATTTTGCATTTAAAAAAAAGAATTACATTTTATTATTTGTCGGATTAGCATTTATGGCTAGCGGACTAATTTTGATGATTGGAGGAGGGTCAGAAGATCCTACAAAATTTTCTGATGAGATATTTAATTTCCAAAGGTTAACACTTGCTCCAATTTTATTAGCAATAGGATTTGTAATTGAAATCTTTGCAGTAATGTATAAAGGAAAAGAAGCTTAATACATGGAAATTATTAATGCGATTATCCTTGGAATTATTCAAGGATTAACTGAGTTTTTGCCTGTTAGCAGTAGTGGGCATTTGGAAATTGCAAAAGCAATTCTAGGAGAAGACAAAGTTGGGCAAGAAAGTATGTTAATGACGGTTGTATTGCACTTTGCAACAGCTCTATCCACTATTATTATTTTCCGAAAAGATTTAATTGAAATATTTTCAGGATTATTTCAATTCAAAAATAACGAGTCCTTTCAATTCTCTTTAAAAATTGTTTTATCCATGATACCAGCAGCCTTAGTTGGTGTATTTTTCAATGACGAAATAGAGGCGCTATTTGGTGGAGCATTAACCTTAGTTGGAGGAATGCTCTTAATTACTGGTTTGTTATTATTCTTGGCTGACACAGCTAAGGCTTCAGAAAAACAAGTTGGAATCAAAGATGCTATTCTTGTTGGGATCTCACAAGCCATAGCCATCTTACCAGGAATTTCACGCTCAGGAGCAACAATATCAACTGCTGTACTTTTAGGAATTGATAAAGAAAAGGCAGCACGATTCTCTTTCTTGATGGTTGTTCCTTTAATATTTGGGAAAATGGCCAAAGATATTTTATCAGGAGAAATTTCAGCAACTGACACAAACTTTTTAGCACTATTTATTGGCTTCATTTTTGCATTTTTAACAGGGATGATTGCTTGTAAATGGATGATAAAATTAGTAAAAAGTAGTCAGCTTAAATACTTTGCTTACTATTGCTTTGCTATTGGAGGAATTGTAATAGCAACGTCACTAATATAGTATGGATAAATTTCCTGAAACAGTAGATGATTTTTTATCTGGTCAAATCTTATTGATAAACAAGCCTTTAGGATGGACTTCCTTTGATGTAGTGAGAAAGATTAAAAATCTAATCCGCACAAAATATAATCTAAAAAAGATAAAAGTAGGGCATGCCGGAACTTTAGATCCTTTAGCAAGCGGACTACTTATTGTTTGTACAGGAAAATTCACAAAACGAATTTCTGAGCTTCAAGGACAGGCAAAAATCTATACAGGCGATATTACTTTAGGAGGCACTACTCCTAGTTATGATTTGGAAACGGAAGTAGATAAAAACTTTGAAACTTCACACATTACAGATGAGTTAATTAAAGAGACTACCCATCAATTTACTGGAGAGATATACCAAAAACCACCCATATTTTCTGCACTAAAAAGAGGTGGAGAACGCCTTTATGAAAAAGCAAGAAGAGGAGAAAGTATTGAGATTGAAGCTAGAAAAGTAAGCATCAATTCTTTTGATATTACAGCCATAGAAATGCCAAAAGTAAGTTTTGAAATAAAGTGTAGTAAAGGGACTTATATTCGCTCCATAGCTCATGATTTTGGAACTGCAATAAAAAGTGGAGGTCACCTTTCAAAACTATGTCGTACTGCTATTGGCAACTACCAACTAGCTAACGCACTAGATGTAGATGAGTTTGAAAAGCAACTAAATAGCTAATCACTTGACTTCCGCTTGCCAATGCTTTATATTTGCCGGCTTAAAATTACACCCTTCAGGTATTTCCTAAAGGTAAAACCAAAACCTAAATCAGATGAAATATAAATTATCAATGTTCAAGTTTGACTTGCCTCAAACAAGAATTCCAAAGAGCCCTATTGAAAATCGTGATGATGCAAAACTAATGGTAGTACATAGGTCAACAGGAGAAATTGAACACAAAAATGTTTCTGATCTTGGTGATTATTTTGATGAAGGAGATGTAATTGCTACTAATAACACAAAAGTTTTTCCAGCTAGATTATATGCTAACAAAGAAAAAACGGGTGCAATGATTGAAGTGTTCTTGTTAAGAGAATTAAATCAAGAAAACAGACTTTGGGATGTATTGGTTGATCCAGCTAGAAAAATTAGAATTGGAAATAAATTATTCTTTGGGGATAATGACGAATTAATTGCTGAGGTAATTGACAACACAACTTCAAGAGGAAGAACATTGCGTTTTCTTTTTGATGGAACACATGCAGAATTTAAGGAGACTTTAACTTCATTAGGAGAAACTCCACTTCCTAAACACATTGATAGAGAGCCAACAGAAGAGGATACTGAGCGCTTTCAAACTATTTACGCAAAGCATGAAGGAGCTGTTTCGGCACCTACTGCAGGGATGCATTTTAGTAAAATATTAATGAAGCAAATGGAACTAAAAGGAGTTGAGTTTGCTGCAACAACACTTCATGTTGGTTTGGGGACATTTAATCAAATTATGGTGGAAGATCTTTCCAAACATAAAATGGAATCGGAAGAAATTATTATTTCAGAGGAAGCAGCAGGGAAAATCAATAAAGCTAAAAATTCAGGAAGTAGAATTTGTGCTGTTGGTACAACTGTAATGCGTACATTAGAAAGTTCAGTATCAACTAAAAGTGAAGTTATTGCTTATAAAGGTTGGACAAATATCTTTTTATTCCCTCCACACACCTACCAAATTGCAAACTGTATGCTAACTAATTTTCATTTACCAAAATCATCATTAATGATGCAAGTAGCAGCATTTTCAGGATTGGATTTATTGAAAAAAGCCTACAAAGAAGGAATTAAGAAAAAATATAATTTCCATACTTATGGAGATGCAATGTTGATACTATAACATGCAAAAAGTTGCTTTAATAGTTGCTGGAGGAAAAGGAGAGCGCATGAATGCAGATATTCCAAAACAGTTTTTACTATTAAATAACACCCCTATATTGATGCACACTTTAAAACAATTTTCTCATTTTGAGGAAATTGTTTTAGTTTTACCAAGTTCGCAATTTGAGTATTGGCAAGAATTATGCAATGCACATAAATTCACTCAAAAATACACCTTAGTTGCTGGTGGAAAAACAAGATTTCATTCTGTAAAAAATGGATTAGATAAAATAAACAATAATGCTATTGTTGCTATTCATGATGGTGTTCGTCCGCTTATTTCTACTATATTAATTGACAGCTTAGTTGCTGAAACAAAAAATGGAATTGGAGTAATTCCTATTGTTCCAGTAAAGGATTCAATACGAAAAATTGAGGGGGAGAACTCTAAACATATAGATAGAAATAATTTGTATAAAGTACAAACTCCACAATGCTTTTTAAGTGCTGATATAAAAGAAGCATACAATCAAAATTTTTCTGATATTTTTACAGATGATGCATCAGTGTTTGAATCAAATGGCGGGAAAATCAATACGCTTTTAGGTGAAGAGAAAAACCTAAAAATTACAACTAAAGAGGATTTGAAGATTGCTTCTATATTAGTTTCTTAACTATATTTTTTTCAAAATTCACAATCAAATTTACTCCAGGAATTTTACCTTTTTCAAAGGCCCCTAAACTTTCAAAACCCAAAGCTTCTGCCCCATTTTTACAGGCTATTTTAAGGAGTGTGCTCATATCAAAATTTGAGTTTTCCTGAATAACCAATAGTTCCTCCAAAATAGAAAGAGAATCATTAGAAGCCAAACTATCGGTTCCCACACATAATTTACTTACATCAAAAATAGAATAGTCAGGCAAAGTATTTTCAATATATAAATTTGCTTTTGGACAAGTACAATAATAATCTGCTGTTATATCCTCTTTTTTAGCAAATGTATTATGGACTAAAAGCATTTTTGTATTATCTAACTCATCCAAAATATCAATTGATTTATCTCTATTTAACCAAATAGATGAACTTGCTTTTATACTATTTAACCAATCAAAAATCTTTCCATTTTTATTTACAAAAAGTTCATTTTCTTCTTTTGCTTCTTGATTGTGAATAGTGAATAACTCATCATTTCTATCAAAGGAATTTGCAATCTTGCTCATCAATTTTGGAGGAACAGAATAAGGAGCGTGAGGCACAATAGTTGCTTTTTGTCCAGCATTTCTAAACTCCTTTCTTAAGTCAGATACTTGAGAAAAAACAACATCAATCTTGTGTTCATGCACACCAAAAGTTTCTATGAAATTATAATATTTCAGATTCCCTTTTTGCTTTTGCAAAAGCGTATCGTTTGTATTGCAAATATCGCCCACCCCAACAATACCATTAGAAATCATCTGCTTTTCAGCTTTTTCTATTGCAACTTGAATTTCTTCTGGTGTGTATTTATTTCTTTGCTGAACTGTCCCTACAAAATCCAAAAAACCTTTTCCTTTTTCAGCCTTTCCCAAAAGGTGAGAAAGCTCCAAATGACAATGCACATTCACAAATCCTGGACAAATAATACCCTCAAAAATCTCTAATTTATCCTGAGGCACTTCATTTCTATTCTCAAAGATACTAATAACCTCTCCTTTATCAGAAATTTGTAAAACACCCTGTTTTATTGGAGATACAGATAAAGAATATAAATAATCGGCTGTTAAAAATCGCATAGCACAAAAGTAATATATCTTTGCAAACATAATGGAGAAAAAAACAGACATCAGAGATATAAGTGTTGAGGATTTACAAAAATTCTGTGCAACACATAAATTACCCAAATTTAGAGCCAAACAAGTATGGGAATGGCTATGGAAAAAAAGAGCAACTTCTTTTGATGAAATGACTTCATTATCAAAAGTAATGCGTGATTTGTTTGCGGAACATTATAGCATCAATCCTGTAAAAATTCATAAAGGAGAAAGAAGTGTAGATGGCACAATAAAATACAGTTTACAGCTACACGATAAATTACTAGTAGAAGGGGTTTTAATTCCTTCTAAAAATCGATTAACTGCCTGTGTATCATCACAGGTGGGTTGTAGTTTGGCTTGTGAATTTTGTGCTACTGGAACTTTAAAATTAGAAAGAAACCTAACCGCTTCAGAAATATACGACCAAGTATTTATTCTAAATGAAGAAGCAATTTCCAACTTTGGGAAACCCCTTTCCAATATAGTGTTTATGGGAATGGGAGAGCCACTTTTAAACTACAGAGCATTATTATCTAGCATTAATTTTATCACTACAGAACAAGGTATGGGAATGTCTCCAAAGCGAATTACGGTTTCAACAGCTGGAATTTCTAAAATGATTAAAAAATTAGCTGATGATCAGGTCCGTTTTAACTTGGCTATTTCACTACATTCTGCAAGCGATAGCAAACGAGATATTCTTATGCCTATCAATCAGAAAATTAACTTAGAAGAGCTTAGAGATTCTGTGCGTTATTTTTATGACAAAACAGGAAGTAGAATTACTTACGAATACATCTTGTTCAAGGACTTAAATGATAGTATTGAAGATGCGCAAAAACTGGCACAATTTGCTAAAGCAAGTCCTTGTAAAATCAACTTGATTGAATACAACACAGTTGATGATCTACCATATGAAAAATCATCAAACAGAGTTACTGATAACTTCATAAAATATCTAGAGGAACGCAATATATTAGTTACACTAAGAAAGAGTAAAGGGAAAGATATCAATGCAGCATGTGGGCAATTAGTAAACAAGCTAAAATAACTTTTTAACAAAGATATTTATAGGATTTATCAGAAAGAAATCTTTGTATATTCGCACTTCTAGTTTACACTTATTTTGTCAATACTAAAACATATAAAAGCTCCTATTAAGGATGAGATGAATTTGTTTGAGCAAAAGTTCAAGGATTCCTTAAAGAGTAATGTTTCCTTACTGGATAGCATTATGCATTACATCATAAAACGAAAAGGAAAGCAAATGCGTCCTATGTTCGTTTTTTTATCTGCTAAACTTTTTGGAAAATTTGAAGAAAACACCTATCGTGCAGCTTCAATGATTGAACTATTGCACACTGCAACTTTAGTGCATGATGATGTAATTGATGAAGCTAACTTCAGGAGAGGGTTTTTCTCAATAAATGCACTTTGGAAAAATAAAATTGCTGTTTTGGTGGGTGATTTCTTATTGAGTAGAGGTTTGTTATTAGCCGTAAAACATGAGGAGTTTGAACTTTTAAAAATAATGAGTACTGCAGTTCAAGACATGAGTGAAGGAGAGCTTTTACAAATTGAAAAAGCACGAAAACTAGATATTACTGAAAAAGTTTATTTTGATATTATCCGCCAGAAAACTGCAACCTTAATTGCTGCTTGTTGTGCTAGTGGGACCAACTCAGTAGGACAAAACAAAGAAGTAGTAGAGAGAATGAGATTATTTGGTGAAAAAGCAGGAATTGCTTTTCAGATAAAAGATGATTTGTTTGACTATACGCAAAGCCCTTTAATTGGTAAGCCAACAGGAATTGATATTCGTGAACAGAAGATGACGCTCCCTTTAATCTACACCTTAAACTCGGTAGATAAAAAGTTGAAAAACTACATTATCAATATCATAAAAAATCATCATAAAGATGATGTTAAAGTAGCTGAAGTTATTGCATTAGTAAAAGAAAATGGAGGACTTGAATATGCTAAAAAAGCCATGCATAACTATCATAATAATGCAGTTGAAATTATAAATACATTTGAAGATAATCAGGCTAAGGAATCCCTAATTCTATTGTTGGACTATGTTATAAATCGTAAGAAATGATCCCAAAGGAAACAATAGATTTAATATTTGAAACTGCTCGTGTAGAGGAAATTGTAGGAGATTTTGTAGCCCTTAAAAAAAGAGGTGTCAACTATATTGGGAACTGTCCTTTTCATAATGAAAAAACACCCTCATTTACAGTCTCACCTACCAAAGGCATCTATAAATGTTTTGGTTGTGGAAAAGGTGGAAATAGCATCAATTTTGTAATGGAAATTGAACATTTCAATTACCCAGAAGCCTTAAAATTTGTTGCAAAAAAATATAATATTGAAATAGAGGAAGAAGAACTAACTTCTGAACAATTAGAACGATCAAACGAAAAAGATAGTTTATTTATCGTTTCTAGTTTTGCAAATGATTATTTCCAAGATATGCTTTGGAATAGTGATGAGGGAAAAGCAGTTGGACTAAGTTATTTTAAAGAAAGAGGATTTACTGAGGAAACTATAAAGAAGTTTGAACTAGGATATAATCCAAAAGCAAAAGATGCTTTTAGTAAAGTTGCAATAAAAAAAGCATATGATAAAGAGGTGCTTGTTTCCTCTGGTTTATCTTTAATTAATGAAAGTTCAGGGCAAATTGTTGACCGATTTAAAGAGAGAACAATGTTCCCTATTCAATCTTATTCAGGGCGTACCCTAGGATTTGGAGGAAGAGCCTTTAATGCAAAAGCAAAAGCAAAATATTTAAACTCTCCTGAAACACTAATTTACCATAAAAGTAAAGTTTTATATGGATTAAATTTTGCGAAAAATGCAATTGGGAAAGAAGGTTTATGTTATATAGTTGAAGGCTATACTGATGTAATTTCCATGTATCAAAATGGAATAGAAAATGTAGTATCAGCATCAGGAACAGCACTAGGATTAGAACAAATAAAACTTATTAATCGTTTAGCTCAAAATGTAGTTTTACTTTTTGATGGAGATAATGCAGGTATAAAAGCAACCTACAAATCAATAAATATGATTTTAAAGGAAGGGATGAATGTGAAAATTGCAGCCTTTCCTGAAGGAGAGGACCCAGATTCATTTGCCAAAAAATTATCCACTGACGATTTTAAAAATTTCCTTACTACTGAAGCAATTGATTTTATAGATTATAAAATTAATATCTCAGGACTAAATTCAATATCTGACCCTACTAAAATCACAAATATTAAAAGGGATATTATTGAATCTATTTCTTGTATTCCTGATAGCTTAAATCGCTCTCAATACTGTAAAACTTATAGTAAAAAACTTGATATTTCGGAGAATGTACTATTAGGTGAAGTTGCAAAAGCAAGAGCAAGTACTAGCTCCTTTGAACCTATTTCTACAAGAAATACAAATCCAAAACCACTAAGTAAAGGTAAAGAAAAACTAAGTTCAGTTGGAAAATTATTTAAGCTGGAAGAAGAAATATTACGAATTTTAATTAACTATGGAAATGACACTTTCACATCAGAAGAAGAGGATCAAGAAAGTGTAGCAAATTTAATTATAAGTGATCTTGATGCCGACAACATCACATTTACTTACCCAGATTTTCACACATTATTTGAAGAAATTATAATTGTAATTGAGGAGAGAGGAAATATTGATTTGCAGTACTTAATCAATCATCAAAATAGAGAGGTTAGTCAAAAAGCAATTGACCTTATAAGTAGTAAACATAGTATCAGTAATAATTGGGTAGAACGCCACAAAATCTATACCGGAAGAGAAGATGAAAAAATAAGAAAAACTACTGAGAAAGCTATTTTGTCCCTAAAGAAAGGACATGTTGATATGCAAATAAAAGATTTACAACAACAAATAAAAGAAGGTAAAATTGATACGGAAGGGATTAAACTCCTAAGTCATCTTACTAAAATAAAAACCCAAATTGCTAAATCCTTAGGAAGAAATGTAGGTTAAGATTTTAACTATTCGGCTTTAAATCTCTTAATCTCAGTTGCAAAGTTTTTCTACCATTCCACTCATTTTCATCAATGGAATAACACATATCAAAAGTTTGATTATCTTTTATATTTTCAAAGAAATCTCCCATACCAAAACCAATGCCAGCAATAGAATCATTACTTCTTTTTGCATTAATTCTTAGGTGGGTCCTATCTGCTCCTACTTGCTTTCCATAGCCATTATCCACCACTGCTTTGCTTACAAAAATAGGTGATAAATTCTTGGGACCAAAAGGTGAAAATTGCTTTATAATTCTGTATAATTTATCATCTACCTCATCAATATCAATTACTTTATCAATGTTAATTTTTGGAGTTAACTGGTCCTCAGTAATGCTTTCACTAACTGCCTTTTCAAACTCATCAATAAACTGTGCCAAGTTTTCTTTTTTAATACTCAAACCAGCAGCATATTTATGTCCCCCAAACTTTTCACAAAGATACGCACATTTAGCGATTGCACTATATAAATCAAAATCATGTACCGAACGAGCAGATCCAGTCAAAATTCCATCTTTTTCTGCTAAAACAATAGTAGGTTTGTAATGGTTTTCAATCAAGCGGGAAGCTACAATTCCTACCACACCCTTATGCCAATTTTTACTATGTACAACAGTAGATTTCTTCTTCTGATCAATCATTTCCAAAGCCTCCTTAGTTATACTTTGATCTAAACTTCTTCTAGTTATATTATTTTCCTCAATTTTATCTGCAAACAACTTTGCTTTTGTAAAGTCGGTTTCTACTAATATCTCAACTGCTTTTTTAGCATGTTCAATTCTTCCTGCTGCATTTATTCTTGGTGCAACCCCAAATACTACATCAGTTATTGTTACATTTTTAGTTTTATTAGCTACTTCCATTAATGCCTTTAATCCAACTCTAGGATTAGTATTTATTTGCTGTAAACCATAAAACGAAAACACCCTATTTTCTCCTGTCATTGGTACAATATCCGCTCCAATACTTACGGTTAGTAAATCCAAATACTCTATAATTTCTGAAAAGTCAATTTCATTTTTTTGACAAAAGGCTTGTATCAATTTAAAGCCCACACCACAACCTGAGAGTTCTTTATAAGGATAGTTACAATCTGGATGTTTTGGGTTTAGAATTGCCACTGCATCAGGCACTTTTTCTCCAGGATTATGATGATCGCAAATAATAAAATTAACTCCTTTTTCATTTGCATAATCAACTTGATTAACTGCACGAATACCACAATCTAAAGCAATGATTAAAGCAAAATTATTTTCCTTAGCATAATCAATTCCCTTTAATGAAATTCCGTACCCTTCCTCATATCTACAAGGAATATAATATTCAATTTCTTTGACTTGTTTTTTAAGAAAAGAATACATCATAGCTACTGATGTTGTTCCATCTACATCATAATCGCCATAGACTAAAACCTTCTCTCCATTTGTAATTGCAGTTTGGATTCTATCCACAGCTTTTTGCATATCTTTCATTAAGAAAGGATCGTGCAAATGAGTAATTTCTGGACGGAAAAATAACTTAGCTTCATCATAAGTTGTAATACCTCTTAAAACCAATAAATGCCCTACAATTTCAGATACATTTAAAGCTTTTGCTAATGCAGTAACAACTGAATTATCCGAGCTTAATATGTTCCAATTTTTTTGCATTACTTACGCATTATATTAGTTTGTGTAAGTATTGAGTATTTATGTATTAAAGCAAATAATTCTTCTACCATCTGCTCATCTAAAGCAAGTAAACTTGCATTTTTTTTTCTGGTACTCAAGATTTCAAACCACCTTTCAATCTGAAAAATAGTCAACCTATTTTCATTTTTAAAATCAGCAATTTTCTCTACAACTTGCTTTCTGCCATTAAGTAAACTAATAATTTGAGTATCAAAATTATCAATCTGATTTCTGAAATCTAACAGTTGTTCTTTAAATTGTTCATCTCTTAATTTAGTATCTCTCAAAACTAAATTTTGCATGATATTTTTTAATTTTTCAGGCTTGACTTGTTGCTCGGCATCACTTAAAGCAACAGCCGGATTATTATGTGTTTCTATCATCAACCCATCTAAATTAATATCCATTGCAGTTTGTGCAATATCTTCAATTAATGTTGCTTTTCCTGCAATATGACTCGGGTCACAGATAATTGGCAAACCCCTAATTTCTTTTCTTAATTTGATGGGCAATTCCCACTTAGGATCATTTCTGAAAACTGATTTTTCATAACTATAAAACCCTCTATGAATTGCTGCTAATTGCTTAATTCCAACTTTATTTAAGCGTTCAAAAGCACCCAACCACAATCCTAATTCAGGATGTATTGGATTTTTTACAAAAACAGGAATATCTACTCCTTTCAATGCTTCTGCAATTTCTTGCACATAAAAAGGATTAACAGTTGTTCTTGCACCAATCCAAAGCATATCCACTCCTGATTCTAAACATAACTCAACATGCTTTGCTGTAGCAACTTCAGTACATACTTTCATCCCTGTTTCTTGCTGAACTGTTTTTAACCAAGTTAAGGCTTCTTTCCCAATCCCCTCAAATGAATTGGGCTTGGTTCTTGGCTTCCAAACTCCTGCTCTAAAAACATCAGCAGTACCCTCAATAGCTTTAGCAATAGTTAAAAGCTGATTTTCTGATTCCGCACTGCAAGGCCCAGCAATCAAGTAAGGTTTTTTATGTATGAATTCTTTCATCTCCATTATTTTCCTGCAACTATTACTACAAATTCACCTTTTGGTTTTTTCTCTTCAAAGTATTCTCTCACCTCTTTCATTGTCCCTCTTTTTGTTTCTTCAAACATTTTTGATATTTCTCTTGAAACAGAAACAAATCTTTCTTCCCCAAAATATTCCATAAATTGACTTAGCGTTTTTATAATTCTATGTGGTGATTCGTAAAAAATCATAGTCCTTTCTTCCTCTGCAAGTAAGATCAATCTTGTCTGTCTTCCTTTTTTAACAGGTAAAAACCCTTCAAAAATAAATTTTTCTGATGGTAATCCTGAATTAACCAAAGCAGGAACAAAGGCTGTAGCTCCAGGCAAACAATCTACCTCAATACCCTCTTTAACGCATTCACGAACCAATAAAAAACCAGGATCAGAAATAGCTGGAGTTCCTGCATCTGATACAAGAGCAATTGTTTCTCCACCCTTTAATCTGGCAATCCATTTTCCTAGCACCTTGTGTTCATTATGCATATGAAAAGCTGCCAATTGTGTATCAATCTCATAATGAGAGAAAAGTTTTTTTGTTGTCCTAGTATCTTCTGCCAACACTATATCTACCTCTTTTAAAAGGCGTAATGCTCTAAAGGTTATATCCTCCAAGTTTCCTATGGGAGTGGGTATTAAATATAATTTTGACATCTTACAAATTTAGAGGAATAATGGATATATTTCTAGTTTTGGACTAATTCTTATTGCAGGGGCTGGGAAATGGAAATAGTTAAGCCAATGTTTTACTTTTTTTCCTGTTGGGCTATTCCACTTTTTTAAAAGTTTAGGCATATCATAATCCAAAGCTATATACCATTCATTATTCCCTCCTACCTTTTTATTTTGCTGATTCAAATATTGAGTGTCATCTAACCCAAAACCAATTGCTACATTTAACCAATCAGGCCAACAGCAATTCTCAACATAATGATTTACATCAAATGCCATCCAATAGGTTTGGTTGGGATAGTCATCTTGCCAAGCATATTTATTGGTTTCTTTTCCTCTTTGCTTATCCAAATCCCAGTAAAGATTTGATCGTTTGTAATAAGACATCTTAAAATCAATCCCTTTTAAATTATGATTATATTCCTGAGCTACTGGCCAAAAAGCACCTAATGAACCCATTGTTAAATCCCAGTTACTAAAGCCCCAGTAAGGCGCATAAGCATCTTTCATTTCAATAGCAAGTTGTAAACCAGAACCAAATGCTGCTCCATACCAAAGAGATTGTTTTTTATTCATCCCAGCCCATCTCATTGAGCCAGAAAAAAGATTAGCAGCAAAAAGGCCACCCATAAAATGTCCTGCTTTGTCAACATTCAATGCGTAGGTTAAGTCCGCCCCATCATCAAAAGAAAATGCTGTTTGCTTATCCGACCACCATGAATTTTCAATATACAAATACGAGCCACCTAACGCAGCTGCCAAACTACTACTTACAATCAAAACTCTTCCTGAATTAATTTTTGTAGTATCCGATTTTCCAAACATATTTATTGAAAAAGATACTACTAGAAGAGATAAAAACAAACTTTTAAAATTCATAAAAAATGGAATTGCTTTTTATACTTTTGTTAGCAAACTTAATAAAACAAATTACGCTAAATGTTTTTAGAATCACAAATAAATCACCCAATGCAAAAAGGAAGTATTGAAGTAATTTGTGGTTCTATGTTTTCTGGGAAAACTGAAGAACTTTTAAGGCGATTAAAAAGAGCCCAATTCGCAAAACTCAATATTGCTGTTTTTAAACCAAAAATTGACAAAAGATACGATACTCAAAAAGTAGTATCACATGACGAAAACACGATACAAGCTACACCTATTGATTGTGCTGAAAATATTTTGAAATTAGCAAATGAAGCTCAGGTTGTGGCAATTGATGAGGCTCAGTTTTTTAACAGTGACTTAGTGGCTGTTAGTAATGAATTAGCAAATGCTGGGGTAAGGGTTATTATAGCTGGATTAGACATGGATTTTTTAGGAAATCCTTTTGGGGTAATGCCACAAATTTTAGCGATTGCCGAACATATCACAAAAGTACACGCTATTTGTGTAGAGTGTAACGAAATTGCCAATCACTCTTTTAGAAAAAATGCTAACAAAAACCTAGTTCAACTTGGTGAAAAACAAGAGTATAAACCTTTATGCAGAAGTTGTTTTTCAAGTAAAATGAAATAAGCAATGGGAATTACGCACGAAACTATATTAGAGGTAAATACTAATCACTTAGAAAGTAACCTCAACTATCTAAAAAGTAAACTAAAACCTAGCACTAAAGTTATTGCTGTTGTAAAGGCTTATGCATATGGTCATGGTGATATAGTACTTTCCAAAAAACTAGAATTATTAGGAGTTCATGCGCTTTGGGTTGCTGATTTTGAAGAAGGGAGTCGCTTAAGGGAAAGTGGAATTAATATCCCAATTATAATTGCAAATCCTGGCACAAAAAGCACAAATAAAATTATTGAAAATAAATTAGATGTTGTAATTTATAACTTCAAATTACTCCAGCTATATGGTGAGCTTAACACTGAACTAAACATCCATATTAAATTTAATACCGGAATGAATCGTTATGGGTTTAACCCTGATGAAGTAAAAAAAGTAATAGATACTTTACAGCAATACCCAAAACTAAAAATACAAAGTATTTGTTCACATTTAGCTACTTCAGACAATCCTGAAAATGATAAATTTACAGACAAACAATGTCTTATCTTTGATACTATCTGCACAACATTTTTCACATGTTTTGGTTATAAAGTTGATCGACATATTCTGAATACAAATGGTGTATTACGCTTTACAAATAAGGAATATGAAATGGTTAGATTAGGAATTGGACTTTTTGGAGTTGCTGATGACAAAAACTTACAACAAATTAGTACACTAAAAAGTGTCATTACTCAAGTTAGAACCATTAAAAAAGGAGAGGGGATTGGATATAATGCTTCATTTATTGCTACAGAAGACATGAAAGTTGGCATCATCCCTTTTGGGTATGCAGATGGATTAAATAGAAAGTTAAGCGAAAAATACGGAACTATTTTAGTGAATAATTCTCCTTGTCCTATTATTGGAAAGATTAGTATGGACTCCTGCATAATTGACTTAAGTAATACGACTGCTACAACAGGAGATAGAGTTATTATCTTTGGCAAAGAAAATACAATACTATCTATTGCTAAGAAATTAGAAACAATACCCTATGAAATTTTTGCTACACTAAACAGGAGAATTAAAAGGGTTTATTCTTCTTGATACTTAATATAAATAGTATATAGGAAAATATAGCAGATTGTAAGAGTAAAAATAAAGAAGTAGGAATCAACAAGCATCAAAAACATAAAAGATAGAGGTAGTAAAATCCTATGAATACCATCCTGCTTTTTAAACAAATCCTTTATTTGATGATAAAAGATAGAGAGCAATAATATAAGTCCTAATACCCCTAATTCAAACCAAACATATAGATATTGATTATGTGGTGTAGTATGCTTATCAAAATAATGCCCTGATTTTACCTCAGCTTTAAAAATAGTTCCAAAACTACCTGTTCCGTAACCAAGTAATGGTTTTTCTAATACTCTACTTAATGACTCTTTAACAAATACATAACGAATATCCTCTAGTTTTCCCTCTCCTACATCTCCATTATTTTGGATAATATTAGACATAACATCAAACCTATTTTTATAAACCTTTGTTGATTTATATATAATATACTGAAAAGAAAATAACAACAACATGAGTGCAACTAATCGCAATAAATGCTTTCTATTGTAGTACAAAATATAAAATACTGCTGATAAATTAAAAATCACTTGTCCTGCCCTACCTCTTTCAGTAAATATACTTAGTGTATAAATAGCAATAAATAACAATAATAAATAAGGATACTTACTCTTCCTCTCAACTAAAATATAGAACGATAATGTAGTTGCAAGAGCAAGAATTACATTATGATAATTATATGTTATAAATGCAGAATTTCTCCATGAAACCTCAATAAAAGAAAGATAATTTCCTAAAGGAAGAATAATTTTATTGTTAATTAAAATAGCCGCCAATGCAGATATAAAAGCAGTTCCTAAAAATGCTATTACTGCCCTTTTAATCGTTTTTTGCTTCAGTTCCATGCTTAATAAAACAGGGAAAATAAGTAATAAGGCTAGTCTTTGAAATTGCCATTCTGCATTCAAATGATTACCTCCCCAAAGCAATCCTAAACCATACAACCCTATTAATGCAAAAACAGAAATCACCCACTTTGATGACTTTATATGCTCAAATTTAGATTTGAAATTTCCTTCAAAAATCCAACACAGAGCTAATAAAGCAAGAATAAAATTTGTTATTGCTATTGAGGTTGGAATAAAGACTCCTAACAAGATAAATAAAACTTGTTGAATTTGATTTATTGCTTTATTCATTTTCTAATATCTGATCATACTCTTCTTTATTTTGTAATATCTCAAGTGCTTTTTCTAACTCAGGATCAAAATTTAATGCGGCTTCAATTCTTCCTATTTGATAAAAATATCTACTTCTAATCTCTCCAGTAAGTATCTCTTTGATTTCCTCCTTATTTGTAAATAAATCATCTCCTTTATTTGCTACTAACTGAGTAAGTAAAGCTTCATATTCATCACTCAAAGATTCAAAATATTTCTCGTCAGTAGCTTTCTCTTTCAATTTTTCAAGCGCTTCTTCTGTTTTTGTTTTATAAGTATATTCTTTGCCTGAAAGATAATCTACAAAATGTTCATAATTGCTATCTGAGAAAATGAAATCAGTTGCAATACTATCATTTTCAAATCTGAAGTCTGTTGCGTAATCAAAGAATAAACGCTCTCTGAAAAGAGAGACAATAATATTACTAAATATACCTGTTTCAGTAATTATATCAGGATTAATTCCACCGCCATCAAAAACCTCTCTCCCATTTTTGGTTTGAAAAGAAGTCATTAATGAATCTGCTATTTTACCTACACTCCCATCATCATTTCTATTAGAATAATCCAATGCCTGTATACATCTTCCACTAGGAATATAGTACTTTGCAACAGTTAATTTCAACTGAGAATTATAAGACAGCTTTCGGGTTTGCTGTACTAAGCCTTTTCCATAACTTCTTTGACCTATAACCACCCCTCTATCTAAATCCTGTATTGCCCCTGAAACAATTTCAGAAGCTGAAGCAGATGAAGAATTTATTAAGATTACTAAAGGAACGGCTGTATCTAACGGCTTGTTGTTTGCTATATATAATTTTTCCCAAGACTTAATTTTTCCTCTTGTACTTACTACTTCTTCACCTTTTTCTACAAAAAGATTAACAATATCAACTGACTCATTCAAAAGCCCTCCAGGGTTGCTTCTTAAATCTAAAATTAATCCTTTTAACTCTGTTTCTTTCTTTAAATCTTCTATTGCACTTTTTATATCCTTACTACAATTTCTAGTGAAGCTTCTTAGCTTTACATAGCCAATTCCATCTTCAATATATGCTGAATAAGGCACACTTTTTACGGATACTTTTTCCCGCTCAAATGTAACTTCAAAAGGCTTGTCCAAATGAGGACGCTCAATCAATAAAGTAACGGAAGTATTTGGCTGTCCTTTTAGCACCTTACTAACCTCTTCAGTTGTTTTTGATTTAGCCGATTTTCCGTTAATTTCTAAAATTTTATCTCCTGCCATAAGCCCTGCTTTTTGTGCAGGAAAACCTTCATAGGGCTCGCTTATAAAAACAAACTCTTTTCGTTTTGTAATCATAGCGCCAATACCACCATATTGTCCTGTGGTCATAAAACGAAAATCTTCAATCTCTGATTCAGGAATATAAGTTGTGTAAGGATCTAATGATTTTAACATTTTATCAATTCCCTCTTTCATTAATTCTCCAGGATCAGTTTCATCAACATAAAATGTATTTAACTCCTTATATAAAGTAGTAAAGATATCTAAGTTTTTAGAAATCTCAAAATAGTTATCAGTAAATCCTACTGATATAACTGAGGTAATTGCGAGTACAATTCCTAAAATAATGATTTTAAATTTTTTCTTCATAATTTCTTTATTAAGGTACTGGGTCATGCCCATGCCCACCCCAAGGGTGACAAGTTATTATTCTTTTTAAAGTTAGTATTCCTCCCTTCCAAGGCCCATATTTTGTTATTGCCTCCAATCCATAAGCCGAACAAGTTGGTGTATATCTACATCTTGGTGGCAACAAAGGAGATATTGCTTTCTGATAAATCACAATTATTGTTCTAAAAAGAAAAGAAAAAATAACACTCATATTTCTTCACTTAAACGGCCTAAAATTAATTTTATTTTTTCTTCTATTACTTTATATGGTAATATTTCTTCTACCTGATAAATAACTGCAATATTCAATTGAATATTTTTACTGTTCAAAGACGCTTCCAATTCTATTTTATTTAGTCTATAAGCCTCCTTCATTCTTCTTCTTACAATGCTTCTAGTAGAAGCTAAATTTAACTTCTTTTTAGGAACTACAATAATTGATTTTATAGCCTCCTTATCTGTATTTTCTTCTACTTTCCAAACCAAACGAATAGGTTCAACCACAAATGATTTTCCGTTAGAAAACATTTTTTTTATTGCTGTTTCATTGCACAGCTTTTGTTTTTTTGGAAACTTAAACATCTGATAAAATTACAAAAAAAGGAGCTCGAAAGCTCCTTTAAATTATTTATTTGAAAAGAAATTATCTTCTTCTTTTATTTGCTTCTTTTATGTATTGATCTAAGGCCATTGACATTGATGGCGCCTTTTTATTAGGAGCTGCAATATCTACTCTTAGACCATTTTCTTCAACTGATTTTATTGTTGTTGGGCCAAAAACTGCAAGTCTTGTTTCTCCTTGTTCAAAATTAGGAAAATTTTCTAACAGAGATTTAATTCCTGTTGGGCTAAAAAACACTAAAACATCATATTTTACATCTGTTAAGTCTGACAAATCAGAACAAGCTACTTTATACATTTGAGCTTTTGTATACTCTAATCCACTTTCTTCTAATGACTTATTCATTTGTTTTTTAAGCACATCAGAACATGGGAATAGGAATTTTGAATCTTTATGTTTTTGCATAACAGGAATTAAGCTAGCAAGTGTTTGTTCTCCTGTAAACACCTTACGTTTACGGTAAGTAATAAAGTTTTGCAAATAATGTGCAATTGCTTCAGAAACACAAAAATACTTTGTAAAATCAGGAACCCTTAGTCTTAATTTATCCATCATTCCAAAATAATGATCCATAGCGTTTTTAGATGTAAAAATTACTGCATCATGGTTAAGGATAGAAATTCTTTGCTCTCTAAACTCTTGTGCTGTGATTTCTTCAACATGCATAAATGGTCTATAATCAATCTTTAATTTATGCTTTTGCTCAATAGTTGCGTATGGTGATTTTCCTTCAGGTTTTGGTTGTGAAATTAATATTGACTTTACTTTCTTCTTTTTTTCTGCCATTCCTTTGCCTTTTTATTAGTAAACCACTCCTTTTCCTAGAATTAGCAGTGGTGAAATTTCTAGCGCGCAAAGATATAAAAATATATAGAACTGTGAAAGTCCAAACCCACTTGTTCCTATCTTCCAAAGCCAAAATAGCTTCAGCAATAACAGCACCGCACAGACAAAACTGATTAAAACAAATAAAGTTGCAGTAACTTTAAAGGTAAAAAAATAGAGCATCACTACTAAGGGAAAGAGAAAAATACCTAAGGTTCTATCAAATAGAAAGGAAAAAAATATCCCTAATCTTGCAATATCTTTTAATATAAAGATTTTACCTAAAAACAGCATGAATCCCATTTTTAAAATAAAAAATAACATCACACCTCCTACCGTATAACCTACCTCAAAAATAGAAGGTTTTGGAATTAACTTAAGTATAATTACTGAAAAATTAATCGTCATCAGTAAAAAGGTAATGAAATTTACTCTTTCAGTAAAAGCATTCTCTTCTCTTAAATATTGATTCGCATAGCGTTGGGCAAACACCCCCATATAAAGCAGTTTAGCATGCTTCCAATAAGATGATCTTAGTACAGCAAGCAACAAAAAAGAGATTGTAAGCAATACAACTATGATATCCTGATTAAAAATGGGTTTTGTTAACGCAATCATTATTCTTATTATTCCGAAAGCAAATATACCTTTTCAGAACTCATTTTTTAGCTTTAAAATACATACTTTTGCCAAAAAATTAACAATAGCTATGTCACAAGATTTATACCAAGCTCCTGATTATTTCCTAATGGATGAGCTCCTTACGGAAGAACATAAATTAATTAGAGATGCGGCTAGAGAATGGGTAAAAAGAGAAGTTTCTCCAATAATTGAAGAAGCTTGTCAAACCGCTACATTCCCTAAGCAAATTGTAAAAGGATTAGGAGAAATTGGTGGTTTCGGACCATACATTCCTGTAGAATATGGTGGAGCTGGATTAGACCAAATTTCTTACGGACTAATAATGCAAGAATTAGAAAGAGGTGATAGTGGGATTCGTTCTACCTCATCTGTTCAGTCTTCATTAGTAATGTACCCAATTTGGAAATATGGTAGTGAAGAACAAAAAATGAAATATTTACCAAAATTAGCAACTGGAGAATTTATCGGTTGTTTCGGGTTAACTGAACCTGATCATGGATCAAATCCTGGAGGAATGGTGACAAACATAAAGGACATGGGAGATCATTACCTTTTAAATGGAGCAAAAATGTGGATTTCGAATGCTCCTTTTGCTGATGTTGCTGTTGTTTGGGCAAAAAATGAAGAAGGGAGAATAAAAGGAGTATTAGTAGAAAGAGGAATGGAAGGATTCACAACTCCTGAAACACATGGAAAATGGAGCTTAAGAGCTTCTGCAACTGGAGAATTAGTATTTGATAATGTAAAAATTCCTAAGGATAATATTCTGCCAAATAAAGATGGTTTAGGAGCTCCTCTAGGCTGTTTAGATTCTGCAAGATACGGAATTGCTTGGGGAACAATTGGAACTGCAATGGATTGTTATGACACTGCTCTTAGATACGCAAAAGAGAGAATTCAATTTGGGAAACCAATTGCTAGTTACCAATTACAACAAAAGAAATTAGCTGAAATGATTACTGAAATCACAAAAGCACAATTTTTAACTTGGCGTTTAGGCGTATTGAGAAATGAAGGGAGAGCAACTACTGCACAAATTTCTATGTGTAAACGTAACAATGTAGATATGGCACTTAAAATTGCCAGAGAAGCAAGACAAATATTAGGAGCTATGGGAATTACAGGAGAGTATTCTATCATGAGACATATGATGAACTTGGAATCTGTTATTACTTATGAGGGAACTCATGATATTCACTTACTTATTACCGGATTTGATATAACTGGCGAAAGCGCCTTTAAATAGGATGAAGACTTTTTTTAGAATAGTTGCCTTTTTAGAGGGAGTTTCTTATATTTTATTAATGAGTGTTGGTTTGTATTTTAAATACCAACTAGGAGATCCTAGCTATGTAAAACTATTAGGAATGCCACACGGACTACTCTTTATTTCCTACATCATTTTAGCTTTTTTAATTAAAGATAGTGAGCAATGGAAAAATAAAGATTTTGGAATTATTATACTTGCTTCAATTCTTCCATTTGGAACCTTTTATGTAGACTTTAAATATCTAAAATGATATTAAAATAAAATAATACCAAATCCAAGACTTAAAATTCCTTTACGATGTCCTTGGTTAATCTCAGCATCTAAAAGTCTGTTATAATTAATATCAGCATTAAACCTACCATATATCTTGTATCTTAATCCAAAACCAATTCTTATGCTTTGGTTTTCACTAAAATTGTGTACACCAAATTTTCCAAATGGCCGTGACATACTAAAATAAATATTTCTTAATATAGGATAGTTATTTAAAACAGCAACTGAGTCAAAACAATTTGCAGAAAAAATGGAGTATTCCAAAAATATAATTTTACCATAAAGTGTTATGCCATTATGTACGGGTTCAAAGCCATCTTCCCTAATGTCAGCATGTGAATTTATAGATGAGACTCCTAAAGTTAGAGCGTCATCAAATATATATCCCACTGAAAGATTATTTAACAATTCATTAGAAAAAGGATTAACAATATTTCTTCCATAACTATTCTCATAATTAACAGCATTTACTTGTAATAAGATTTGTCCTTGCGATAACTGATCTAAATAACTATTTTTAATTTTTTCAAAAATACCCTGACCAAGAGTTTGATTAGCAATCGCAAAGAATAACAAAAATAATAAATTATATTTTTTCATGATTTAGATTTTTTTAAGTATCTCCAAATGTACTAAGAATATATTAATATTTTTCAAATTCTTAAAAAATAATTTTTTCAAAGAAAAAGAAGAAAGAAACTATAATTAATTAACTACTATTTTATCATTTTCAATAATTTATCATACCAAGATTTTCCATATTTTCGAATAAGCGGTTCTTTTAAAAAAGCGTAAACAGGTACTTCTAATTTACTGCCACATTCACAGGCTGGTTTGCAGATTTTTATTTCTTCATAATTTACAGCATCAAAATCTCGATATTCTTTTATCCGTATCGGAAATAAATGGCAGGAAATAGGTTTTTTAAAATCTGTTTTTTCATCTAAATACGCTTTTTCAATAGTGCATTTTGTAATCCCATTTTCAAAAGTTACAAAAGCACATTCACAGTTATTTACTAGCGGAGTAGTCAAATCACCATCTGAATCATATACAGCAACTCCCTGATTTTCAATCTCAATAATTCCTTCTTTTCTCATATAAGGTTTTACTTTCTCGTAAATCTCATCTAGTATTTTCTCCTCTTCTTTTAATAATGGAGCGCCAGAATCTCCCTCTACACAACAAGCGCCTTTACATGCGTTTAAATCACAAACAAAATGTTTTTCAAAAACATCTAAAGAAATAATTTTATTGTCAACTTGAATCATACTGCAAAACTACATAATAAAATAGGAGAATTACTATTTTTGTGGCATGGCAAATTATGAAGATATCTTTAAAAAAGTAGTGTCCCATGCAAAAGAGTATGGGTATGTTTTTCAATCCTCAGAGATTTATGATGGCTTAGCGGCTGCTTACGATTACGGACCTAATGGAGTGGAGTTAAAAAACAATATCAAAAACTATTGGTGGAAATCAATGGTAAACATGCACGAGAATATTGTGGGACTAGATTCCTCAATTTTTATGCACCCTACCACATGGAAAGCTTCAGGTCATATTGATGCATTTAACGACCCTTTAGTGGACAATAAAGATTCTAAAAAAAGATACCGTGCTGATGTGTTGATTGAAGATCATATTGCAAAAATTGAAGCGAAAATTGAAAAAGATTGTGTAAAAGCTGCCAAACGTTTTGGAGATGCTTTTAATAGAGAAGAATTTGTAACTACCAATGGTAGAATTTTAGATAGACAAAAGCAAATTGATGCTATAAATGAGAAGATGAATACTTCTCTTTCTTCAGGAGATTTGGAAAGAGTAAAAGCATTGATTGAAGAGTTGGATATAAAATGCCCTGTTTCAGGAACTAATAATTGGACGGATGTTCGCCAATTTAATTTGATGTTTAAAACACAAATGGGCGCAACTGCTGATGGCGCTACTGATTTGTATTTACGACCAGAAACAGCACAAGGTATTTTTGTAAATTTCCTAAATGTGCAAAAAACGGCCAGAATGAAAATTCCTTTTGGTATTGCTCAAATCGGGAAAGCCTTCCGTAACGAGATTGTTGCACGTCAGTTTATTTTCCGAATGAGAGAGTTTGAACAAATGGAAATGCAATTTTTTGTTCGCCCAGGAGAAGAAATGAAATGGTATGATTACTGGAAAGAATTCCGTATGAAATGGCATAATTCATTAGGAATGGGAGAAGATAATTACCGTTTTCATGACCATGAAAATTTGGCGCATTATGCCAATGCTGCTGCCGATATTGAATTTAAATTTCCATTCGGATTTAAAGAATTAGAAGGTATACATTCCAGAACAGATTTTGATTTGAAAGCACATCAAGAGCATTCTGGGAAAAAATTACAATATTTTGATCCTGAATTAGGAGAAAGCTATGTGCCTTATGTAGTTGAAACTTCTATTGGTTTGGATAGAATGTTTCTTACCGTATTAAGTCATGCTTTCCGTGAAGAAAAATTGGAAAATGGAGAAAGTAGAGTAGTCCTAAAAATCCCTGCTTTATTAGCTCCTATAAAAGCAGCTATTCTTCCTTTAACTAAGAAAGATGGAATGCCTGAGAAAGCTAGGGAGATAATGAAGTCTCTTCAATTAGATTTCAATTGTCAATATGAAGAAAAAGATTCTATCGGAAAAAGATACAGAAGGCAAGATGCGATCGGAACTGCATTCTGTATTACGGTGGACCATCAAACTTTAGAAGATAATACGGTTACCATTAGAGATAGAGATACTATGGAACAAGAAAGAGTTTCAGTAGAAAAACTACATTCCATTATTGCAGAAAAAGTAAATATTGCAAAATATTTAGCTTAGTTTTCTCCCTGAGAGGTCACTGAAATTTTATCGAAAGTAGCATCAATAGGAGGTAATACTTTTTCTACTTCTACTGTTACTTTTTGTACTTTATGCAAGGGTAAAATTGCGTCAACAATTCTTTTTGCAAGATGTTCTATCATGTTAGAACGGATAGCCATTTGTTCCTTTACAATAGCTATGATTTTCACATAGTCCACTGTGTCGTTCAAATCATCTGTTTTTTCAACTTCAGTTGTGTACGCTTCCACCCAAACATTTACAATAAAGTGTCCACCCAAAACAGCTTCTTCTGGCAAGTGCCCGTGATGAGCAAAAATTCTGATTCCTTCTACAGTAATTAATCCCATTAGTTTATTTTTTCTAAAGCAGTTTCCATTCTTTTAATCGTTTCTTCTTTTCCTAAAAGAGAAGCAATATCAAAAAGAGATGGTCCCATTCCGAGTCCTGTTAAACAAACCCTAAAAGCAGGCAATAATTTACCCATTCCTAGTTCATTTTCTTCTAAATACTTTTTAAATGCTACTTCAATATTTTCAGAAGAGAAATCAGATAATTTGGATAATCTATCTTTTAATTCCGATACATATTTAGGAGTGTCTTCTTTCCATTTTTTACGGATTGTTTTTTCATCATAAGATGTAGGAGATTCAAAATAATACCTTCCTTCCTCCCACATATCTTTTACAAAAGTGGCTCTTTCTTTTAATTGCTCACAAACAGTTGCGACAAAATCATCTTCCGCCTCTACCCCATTTTCTTTAAGGATAACTTGTAAATCTTGCGCCAACACTTCTCCTGATTTTGCTCTTAAATACTGCTGATTAAACCATCTTGTTTTATCAACATCAAACTTTGCTCCCGCCTTCCCTACTCTCTCTAAACTGAAAGCTTCTATCAAACCTTCCATAGAAAAAATCTCCTGTGTAGTTCCTGGATTCCATCCTAAAAATGAAAGCATATTTATAAACGCTTCTTTAATGTAGCCACTTTCTCTGTATCCTGAACTAATTTCTTTTGTTTCTGGGTTCATCCACTGTGTTGGGAAAACAGGAAATCCTAATCTATCCCCATCACGCTTACTTAATTTACCATTTCCATCTGGCTTTAGGATTAATGGTAAGTGTGCAAATTCTGGCATTGCATCCTCCCATCCTAAATATTTGTATAATAAAACATGTAAAGGTGCTGATGGCAACCACTCCTCCCCTCTTATCACATGAGAAATTTTCATCATATAATCATCCACCACATTAGCTAAATGGTAAGTTGGCATTCCATCCGATTTAAAGATAACTTTATCGTCCATATTATTGGTATTTACTACAACCCAACCTCTAATAATATCGTTTAGTTTTACCTCTTCATTTCTAGGCATTTTTATACGGATAGCATAAGGGTCTCCTGCTTCCAATCTTTTATTTACTTCATCTTCCGATAGTGCTAAAGAATTTTGCATTGTAGTACGAGTAACCGCATTGTATTGTGGTGAAGGAACTCCTGCAACCTTCATTCTTTCACGCATTGCAGTTAGTTCTTCTGAAGTATCAAAAGCATAATATGCAAAGCCATCTTTTACCAATTGTTCGGCATAAGGAAAGTACATAGCCTTTCTTTCTGATTGCTTATAAGGACCATATCCTCCCCCATCTACTACTGATTCATCTAATTCAATTCCACACCATTTTAGTGCATCAATTAGGTATTCTTCTGCACCTTCAACAAATCTGGTTTGATCTGTATCTTCTATACGCAAAATCATTTTTCCTCCTTTGTTTTTAGCAAAAAGGTAATTATAAAGGGCTGTTCTAACCCCTCCAATATGTAATGGTCCTGTTGGGCTAGGTGCAAATCGTACTCTTACTTCTGACATTGTAATAAATTTTTCGGCTGCAAAGATAAGATTTATCAATTAATAGAGTTTTATGATAAGCCGTTAAAAATTGTACTTTTGCAAGGATGAATTCTCAACCTAAAATAGAATTATTTGAAAAACTGAATAAATTCGTTAAACGATTTTATACCAATCAGCTAATTAAAGGGGGAATCTATTCTTTAGCAGTACTGAGTATCTTCTTTATTGGTTTTTCAACTATTGAACATTTTACCCAATTTGGGGTTGGAAGCAGAACTTTTTTATTCTGGACTTACCTTATTATTAATGCCTTAATTGCAATAAAATACATAGCTATCCCCTTACTTCATTTACTGAGTTTTGGTAAAACACTAAGCCACAAACAAGCTGCAAAAATTATTGGAACTCATTTTACTGAAGTTGATGATAAACTACTAAATATCCTAGAATTACAGGAAATGAGTACTGCTGAAAATGCTTTGATAAACGCAAGTATTCAGCAAAAAATAAAAGATATAAAGCCTATCTCATTTGGGAATGCCATTAATTATGCTGACAATAAAAAATATGCAAAATGGGTGCTTATCCCACTTGCTGTCATTTTACTTTTTATCATTTCAGGAAAGCAATATATACTTACTGAAAGCTCTGCCAGAATACTAAGGCACAATACTTTTTTTGAACCAAAAGCACCTTTTCAATATCATGTTTTAAATCCAAAATTAGAAGTAATCCAATATAAAGATTATACATTGGAAATAGAAATAATAGGAAATGAAATCCCTAATGAAGTATTTATAATAATTAACGGAAATTCATTTCGAATAAAAAGCAATAGCAACACTACATTCGAGCATCTTTTCAAAGTAGTAAATGCTGATATTTCATTTCAATTTTCAGCTGGAGGTTATATTAGCAATCATTATACATTAAAAGCTCTTCCTCAGCCTAAAGTAGTTGACCTTAACACCTTTCTGAACTACCCAAGCTACACCAAAATCAAAGATGAACATATCAAAAATAATGGTGATTTAATAATCCCTGAAGGGACAATAGTGCAGTGGGATATAAGTCTGCAAAACACTAAAAATATCTCTTTTCTTTTTTCTGAAAGCAATCACACGGAATGGGCTAATAATACTGTTACTTATAAAAAGCAGTTTTTCAAAAGCACCCCTTATCAAATTATCACCCAAAACGAACATCAATTGAGTGATAGCTTGTCCTACTATATAAAGGTAATTCCTGATGCATATCCGACAATAAAAGTAAATCAGAATTTTGATAGTACGAATGTTCAGTTTTTATTCAGTGGAGAAATTGAAGATGATTATGGCTTACAAAAATTAACTTTTAATTATCGAATTACTAGCAATGACACTAATCCTTTAGTCAGTCAGCAGCTAACCATTAAGCAGCTATCCAAAGAACTTTTCTTTTTTACATTCAATTTTAATTACTTGCAACTAGCAGCAGGAGAGGAAATAGAATACTATTTTGAAGTTTGGGATAATGATGTAGTAAATGGCTCGAAAAACACAAAAAGCACTCGTTTTTCACACAAAGAAGCAACAAAAGAGGAATTAACTGCAAAAAAGGATGCTGAAAATGAAAAAACAAAAAGTGGACTTAATAAATCAATATCACTTGCTAAAGAGATAAAAAAGGATATTGCACAGCTCAATAAAACTATCTTAGAAAAGAAAAAAATTAGCTGGGAAGAAAAACAAAAAGCAAAAGAAATTCTAAAAAAACAAAAGCAACTTGAGCAACAAATAAAAGACACACAGAAAAAAAATAGTGAAAACCTAAAAAATAAGGAAAAATTAAATTCTTCAATACTTGAAAAACAAAAACAGTTAGAGGAATTAATGAATAAAGTCTTAGATGAGGAAACCCAAAAACTCTTGCAAGAAATGGAGGAGATGATGGAGAAGGCAGACAAAGAAAAACTAAAAGAATTACTAGAGAAATTAGATGAGGAAAATACTGATTTAGAAAAAGAGCTAGATAGAGAGTTAGAACTTTTTAAACAATTAGAATTTGAACAAAAAGTAGAAGAAACACTAGAGAAAATAGAAGAACTTAAAAAAGAACAAGAAGCCTTAAAAAAAGAAACTGAGAAAGGAAAAACAGAAAAGGAAGAACTTGCTAAAAAACAAGAGGAGTTAAGCAAAAAAATGGAGGACTTACAAAAAGATTTGCAAGACTTAAGAAAGAAAAATATAGCATTGGAGGATAAAAATAAAATGCCTGACACCAAAGCCAATGAAGAAGATATAAAACAGAAAATGCAAGAGAGTAAAGATGCTCTTAAAAAAGGAAAGAAGAAGAAAGCGCAAAATTCTCAAAAAGAAGCATTAGAAAAATTAGAACAAATCGAGCAGCAATTACAAAGCATGCAAAAAAGCAGTGGAGAAGACAAGCCTAAAGAAGATATGGAGACTCTAAGAAAAATCCTTGAAAATTTGGTTACTCTTTCTTTTGATCAGGAAGAACTAATGCAACATGCTACAAATACTCCTAAAAATAGTCCAGAATTTATTAAAATTGTTCAAAGACAAAATAAACTATCTGATGATAGTCAAATTATTGAAGACTCTTTATTAGCCCTCAGTAAAAGAGTAGTTCAGATACAAGCAACTATCAATAATGAAATTGCAGCAATCAATAATAACATGATTAAAGCAACAAACCAACTAGAAGGAAGACAAGTTGAGAAAGCAGCAGAACGCCAACAGTTTATAATGACTTCTACTAACAACTTAGCTTTACTATTGTCCGAAATTTTAGAGCAAATGCAAAAAGATTTAGCCAATAAAACTCCTGGGGAAAAACAATGCAACAAACCAAATCCTAATTGCAAAAAACCTTCAATGTCACAACTGAAAGAGGCACAAAAGAAGCTCAATAAGGAAATGAAAAAAGGGAAAAGTGGTAAAAAAGGAAAAAAGAAAGGGGAAAAGAATGCTAAAAAATTAATGCAATTAGCAAAAAAGCAAGAAGCAATTAGAAAACAATTGATGGAGCTAAGAGATGAACAGGGAAAGAATGGAGAGAAAGGAAAGATTGATAAAATCCTAGAAGATATGGAGGAAAATGAAACAGATATAATCAATAATCAAATTACACAAGAAACAATAGCAAGGCAACAGGTAATTCTCACTAGATTGCTTGAGGCAGAAAAAGCAGAAAGGGAGCAAGATGAAGATGATAAAAGGAAATCAATAGAATGGAATTTTGTTCCTGATAATACAACTGAGGAATATTTAGAATACAAAAAGCAGAAACAACATCAAGAAGAACTTTTAAAAACTACTCCTGTTCAGCTCAAGCCTTACTATAAAAAGAAGGTAAATTCTTATTTTAACACTTTAATTAAAGAAGATAAATGATAGAATATCAATATATAGAATGTGACGAAATAATAACTAGTGAAGAAATCAGCTTATGGCTTTCTAATGTTATAAAAGAGGAAGGAAAGAAAATTGGAGAATTAGTATATGTAATCTGTAAAGATGAATATTTGTTAGAAAAAAATATCCAATTTTTAAATCACGATACACTTACAGATGTTATCACTTTTGATTATTGTGAGAATGATTTAATTAATGGTGATATTCTTATCAGTACAGATAGGGTAGAAGAAAACGCTAAAACTTATAAGGTTAATTATTTAACTGAACTACACAGAGTTATGGTGCATGGTTTACTACATTTGCTCGGTTATAAAGATAAAAAGGAAAAAGATGCAAAAACAATGCGTGAAAAAGAAAATTATTATTTAAATAAGATTATTAACTAATTTATTTTCAGTATTTTACAATCATTCACAAACTATGAAATTAGACGAAAAATATGATGTAATAATAGTAGGAGGTGGTCATGCTGGCTGTGAAGCTGCACACTCTGCCTCCACACTTGGATCAAAAGTACTATTAGTTACGCAAAATTTAGAAACCCTAGCGCGTATGTCCTGCAACCCAGCAATGGGAGGTGTAGCTAAAGGGCAAATAATAAGAGAAATTGATGCACTAGGTGGAATGTCTGGAATTGTAACAGACGCTTCTTCTATTCAATTTAGAATGCTAAATAAAAGTAAAGGACCTGCAATGTGGAGTCCTAGAGCACAATGTGACAGGAAAATATTTGAAAGAGAATGGCGTAAAACTCTAGAAGGAAATAAAAATATTGATTTCTGGCAAGATACAGTAGATAATATCACAACTGAAAAAGGGAAAGCTACAGGTATCATTACCAAAATGGGGGTTGAAATTGAAGGGAAAAGTGTTGTTCTCTGTAATGGAACTTTCCTAAATGGACTTATTCACCTTGGAAAAAAGAACTATAAAGGAGGGCGCTCAGGAGAACCCTCAGCTGAAGGGATTACAAAACAACTAATTGAACTTGGATTTACACACGGAAGAATGAAAACCGGAACACCTCCAAGATTAGATGGTAGAACAATAGATTATTCAGTAACAGAAGAACAAGCAGGTGATGAGAATACGGTAAGTTTCTCATACATGACAAAAGAGAAAATAAAAGACCAACACTCTTGTTTTATCACTTACACATCACCTGAAGTTCATGCAATTTTAAAAGAAGGATTTGAAGACTCTCCAATGTTTTCAGGAAGGATAAAAGGCTTAGGACCAAGATATTGTCCGTCAATTGAAGATAAAATTGAAAGGTTTTCATCTAAAGACAGACATCAATTATTCATTGAGCCAGAGGGAAGAGATACTGTAGAAATCTATTTAAATGGATTCTCCACATCACTTCCTGAAGCTGTTCAATTAAAAGCCCTAAGGAAAATTAAAGGGCTTGAAAAAGTAAAAATGTTCAGAGCTGGATATGCAATTGAATACGACTACTTTCCACCAACTCAACTTAAGCACACCTTAGAAACTAAACTAGTCAATAACTTATTCTTTTGTGGACAAATAAACGGAACAACAGGGTATGAAGAAGCTGCTGCACAAGGATTGATGGCAGGTGTTAATGCGCACCAGAATGCACATGAAAAAGAAGAGTTTATCTTAAGCAGATCAGATGCATATATTGGAGTTTTAATAGATGACTTGATAACAAAAGGAACTGAGGAACCTTACCGAATGTTTACTTCTAGAGCTGAATATCGTTTGCTTTTAAGACAAGATAATGCTGATATTAGACTTACCAAAAAAGGCTATGAACTTGGTCTTGCAAATGCAGAAAGACTAAAACAACTAGAAAGGAAAGAAAATGAAACTGCAGCACTTATTAAGTTTTTAGAAAAACAAAGCATTGACCCAACTGATATCAATCCTACTCTTGAAAGATTAGGGAGTTCTATATTAAAACAAAAAGTTAAACTTAAGTCAGTTTTATCAAGACCTCATATTACCATAAATGATTTATTAGTTTGTGAAGAGTTAAATTCATTTTTGCAAGAGAAAAACTGCATGCCAGAAGCAATTGAACAAGCTGAAATTGAGATAAAATATGGTGGCTACTTAAACAAAGAAAAAGAATCGGCTGCAAAACTAAAAAGGTTAGAAAATATAAAAATAAGTTCAGATTTTGAATTTGACAAACTACACTCAATTTCAACTGAAGGAAGGGAAAAATTAAAATCAATACAACCAAAAACGATAGGACAAGCCTCAAGAATAAGTGGCGTATCACCCTCAGATATAAATGTATTATTAATATACTTAGGAAGATGATAACACTAGATAAATGTCCTTTGTGCTCAAAAGAAAATTTAGTCAAGAAATTAGATTGTATTGACCATTCAACATCTAATGAAATTTTTACAATTGTTTCATGTGAAACATGTGAATTTACATTTACTAACCCTATACCAAAAGAAGAAAACTTAGGAGAGTACTATAAGTCTGACATGTATATTTCGCACACTAATAATACCAAAGGGCTATTCAACTGGATGTATCAAACTGTTAGAAAATATGCAGTTGGAACTAAAATTAATTTACTTAAAAAAATATCTCAGAAAGAAAATCATCTTGATATTGGCTGTGGAACAGGAGAGTTTTTAAATGCCTGCCAGAATGCAGGATACAAGGTAAAAGGAATAGAGCCATCAGAAATTGCCAGAAATCAAGCTATCAAAAATTTCAAACTATCAGTAAGTGACAATACAAATCTAAACCAATTTAAAACAGAAGAATTTGACTCCATTAGCATGTGGCACGTGTTAGAACATGTCCCTAATTTGAATGAAACTATAAAAGAATTTGATCGAATTCTAAGTCAAAAAGGAAAAGTAATAATTGCCGTTCCGAATCATAAGAGTTGGGATGCAAATTATTATAAAGAATTTTGGGCAGCTTGGGATGTACCAATTCATTTATGGCATTTTTCAAGAAATACAATTGAACAATTATTCAGCAAATACAATTTCAAACTAAAAAAAACCAAACCAATGTTATTTGATTCTTTTTATGTATCATTACTAAGTGAAGAATTTAAAACTGGAAAGAAAAAATTTGTTAGAGGATTCATAATCGGCCTAATTTCAAATATTATTGGAATACTGACAAAAAAAGGCTGCTCAAGCACAATTTATGTCTTTGAAAAGCAAAACAAAGCTATTTAAGACGTTTTAAAGACAATAAGACACATTCTGGAAGCATTAGCTGAAAATAAAAAGATAATCAATTATGTATAAATTATTTTCAACCTACTGATTGCTATATAATTAAAAAACATTTTAGTGATTTTAAGATAAAATCGTACCTTTGTATAAATAAAAACCAGAGATGAGAAAATTACTTTTAATATTATTATGCTCAATATTGTATAAATACAGTAATGCACAATGCAATACCCCTTCAAATCCTTATAGCTCAAATATCAATTATTATAATGCTGACGCCAACTGGAGCTCTCAAACAAATGTTTATAATTATAAAATCCGCTATAGAATTTTAGGAACAAGTTCATGGTTGTATAAAAATAATATTGACTCATTAGCTATTTCAAAAAACATTAACAATCTACAGCCTCTTACTAGTTATATATGGCAAATTCGATCATACTGTGACTCCACAGGAAGCAATTATTCGCAATGGTCAACTACCGATACATTTTATACAAATACTCTAAATTGCCCTACAATTACAGGGCTTTATTCCAATAACATTTACTACAATGAAGCTGATGCTAATTGGAGTACTACAGCTGGAGTAAACAGATATAAAGTTCACTATCGAATTTTAGGAACTTCAAGCTGGTCTAATCTAGGATTTATTGATTCATTAGATAACTCTGTTACTATTCCCTTATTACAGCAATCCACAACATATGAATGGGAAATAATGGCATATTTTGACAGCACTTACCTACAAGCATCTCTATGGTCATCCCCTGATACTTTTACAACAACAACATTTGTTGCAGCACCATTTAACCCAATTATCACAAATAGTATTGACAATCCAATTTGCAATACTGCAACAAATTTATCTTTATTTGCAAGTCAAAGCCAAAATGAGCCAGATATTGGAACATCAACAATAACTTCTGATGGAGGTTATTTTGATATTCAGTCCTTATCCATGGGTGATTCAGTAGGATTTGCTATAATGAACACGAGTACGCAAACAATAGACGCAACATTGAAAGTCGGTATCATTGCTGGACAGAATTACGCAATAATTAATTCTTACGACATTACAGGTAGCCTTATAGGCTTCTTTGCGATAGAAAATATAAATGGAGGGATAAAAGTTAGCTCAAGCTCACCAAATGACGGAAATAACTACACTAGTGGATTTACTAGTGAAATCCATTTTACCAATCTATTTATCAACCCAAACATTAACGGCCCTTTGCATTTTTACACTGATATTCAATCGGAATTAAGTGATCAGTTTAATGACACAACAAGCATTTTAATATCATGTGTTAATTCAATTTCAGAGAATGAAAAAATAAATAATTTAGACTTTGAAGTTTATGATCTATTAGGAAGAAAAACTGATTGGAAAGAAAATACAATACTTATCTATAAATATTCAAATGGTGAGGTAAGAAAAATATTCACTACAAAACAATAGTGACCTAGGAGGGATTCGAACCCCCAACCGTCAGAGCCGAAATCTGATATTCTATCCAGTTGAACTACTAGGCCTATATTGCAAAAGTAATCTTTAATTAAGTATTACAATTTTTTTTCTAATAAGAAGTTATCTGATTGTATTATAGTATTATTGCTTTTGAATTATGAAAAAATTATTATTTCTTCTATTTCCTTTATTTATCCAAGCCCAAGATGTACCAATTGGTTTTTGGAAAGATTATCAATCCTATACTAATACAAGTTATATTACTCAAGCTAAAAGCAAAATATATTGTGTTACAAATGGTGGTTTATTTTATCTGAACAGGGATGATAATACACTTAATCGCTTATCAAAAGTTTCAGGACTTTCTGATATTGGAGTTAAAAAAATTGCCTATTATGATTCGTCAGAAACAACCATCATTACCTATGAAAATTGTAATATTGATTTAATAAAAGAAGGAAGGATAATAAATATTTCTGATATCAAACGGAAAGAAATTATTGGAAACAAACTGATAAATAATATAACTATCAAAAAAGGCATTGCATATCTATCCTGCACCTTTGGGCTAGTACTTTTAGATCTAGAAAAGGAAGAAATAAAAGACACCTATAGAATAGGAGAGAATGGTAACTTTGTAGGAATTAATAGTTGCGCTTTTAATGAGCAAAATATTTTTGTAGCTTCTGAAGATGGTATTTATTCAGCCGACATACATTCCACTAGTTTATTTGATTTTAATAGTTGGGAATTAGATACTAATAGAACTGAAAATTATTGGAATATTTTTTCAATTGGAGATTCTATCTGGACTGGAGATTCTAACTCGTTTTACAACAACAATTTACTTTTCATAGCCAATAATGATACCGTATTAATTTATGAAAACCTACTAACAAATCCAGATACTCTTATTGATAATAAGCTAAAATACATTCAATACATATATCATGATATTGAGGAAAATACCTGGATAGCAGATAGCGAAAATGGACTTTTACAGTTTATTAATTTTAATTACCAAGGTAACTTTATTCCTGAAGGGCCAACAATAAATGATACATACAGTTTAGAATATGAAAATAATACGCTTTACATGTGTCATGGAGGGCACATTAATTTTAGTTCACAAGGGAAAATATATGATGGCGTTTCAATAAGAAAAAATTATGATGAATGGATAAATTATAATTACACTGCTATTGGAATAGATGTATTGGAAGTTGCTGTTAAAAATGGAACTGAGTACTATGCTTCATGGCGAGATGGATTATCTGAAATAAAAAATGGAGAATTAGTTATACGATATGATAATGACAATACAAATGGAGCACTAGAAACTACAGGGAGCTCAAATAATAGAATAAAAATTTCTGATTTGAAGTTTGATGATAATGGAAATTTATGGGGATTAAACTCAGAAGTTAATCATCCTTTATTTGTAAAAACAACAGATAATGAATGGTTTTCATTCGGCATGAACCAGGATAGACTTGGGCTTTTTTTTGACGACCTAATTATTGATCAATATAATCAGAAATGGGGAATACTAGGAAGGGGAGGATTATTTGTTTACAATGATAATAATACAATTTCAGATGCTAATGATGATCAATATAAGATACTAAAAAATTCAGTTGGACAAGGAAATCTTCCTTCAATGGGAGTATATTCTATAGCTGAAGATTTAGACGGAGAGATATGGGTAGGAACCGATAAAGGCATTGGAATTTTCTACAACCCTTCAGCAATTTTTTCAGGAAACAATTTTGATGCCCAACAAGTACTTATTCAAGAAGGAGATTACGGTCAATATTTATTAAGTGAAGAAAAAATAAAATGCATCACAATAGATGGTGCAAATAGAAAATGGATTGGAACTGAAAAAACTGGTGTTTTCTTAATTTCAGAAGATGGAATGGAGGAAATACAACACTTTACAGCTGAAAATAGCCCATTATTTTCAAATAATATTTATGATATAACGATTAACCCTGAAAATGGGGAGGTATTTATTGGTACGGAAAAAGGACTAATATCATATCGTTCTGATGCAACTACAGGAGTAAAAACACAAGAAGAAACTCATGTATTTCCAAACCCTGTAAGAGAAACATATAATGGGCCTATTGCTATAAATGGACTAATTACCAATGCAAATATTAAAATCACTGATATTGATGGTAATTTAGTTTTTGAAGATTTTGCAAAAGGAGGGCAAGCAATTTGGAATGGTAAAAACAAGAATGGAGAAAGAGCTTCCACAGGAGTATATTTAGTTTTCAGTACTGATATTAATGGATTAGAGAAGATGGTTAGTAAAATTCTTTTTGTTAAATAATGAAATACAAAAGTAGGGCTATTGCATTAAGCTATCTAAAACAAGGGGAAAGCTCTATTATCTCAAAAATATTTACTGAAGAAAAAGGATTACAAAGCTTCATCATAAAAGGGGTAAGGTCAAAAAAATCAAAAAAAAACCTAGGTCTTTTCCAAGCATTACAGCTAGTAAATATAAATGCAAGTTACATACCAAAAAAAAATCTTCAGTACATAATTGAAATATCCTTAGAGCAGAATAAAATTCATAGTGGAATTGATATGACAAGAAAATTTCTTGCTATTTTTGTTGCTGAAGTTCTTTCAAAAGTTCTCATGGAAAGAGAAGATAATAAATTGCTTTTTAAATTTATTTGGGAAATAAAAAAAAGCTTAGATGATTCAAAAAAAATTGACATTAACTTTCCTTTAATTTTCTTAATTCGGCTATCTGAATTTCTAGGATTTTCACCATCAAAAGAAGAGAGTAGTGGTCACTATTTTAATATGGAAACAGGAGAATTTACAAATAATCAATCCGAACTCAATCATTATCTAGAAAAAGAGGATTCAATGTACTTAAAATCTTTACTTGAAAATGAGAAGATTTTAATTCCCTATCAAAATAGAAATCATATTTTATTATCTCTTATTCAATACTACAAACTTCAACACCATGAACTTAAAAATATGACTTCTCACTTAATTATTGAATCTCTAAGAAAATGAGGTACTTAACCATTTTATTTATCTTTTTTGGACTTAAACTTAACGCCCAAGAAATTATCCTTTTAGATGCCCTTACCGAACTCCCAATTGAAGGGGTTAGTGTTAGTAGTAAAACTAAAGACTTAGGCGTAATAAGCAATAATATGGGAATTACTAACTTAAGTGTTTTTAGTTCCAAAGAAACTTTAATCATTCAACATATAGCTTATCAAAAAATTGAACAAATAAAAAGCTCAATACAGCAAAAAACAATTTTCTTAGTTTTAAAAACACATTCGCTAGAAAATGTAGAAATAACCGAATCAAAAGAAAGTTTAAAATCAACATTGAAACACCTTAAAATAACTCCCGCTATAATGTTAAAATCACAAAGCACACAAACAAGTGATTTATTAGAAAAAACCATGGGAGTAAGTATTCAAAATAGTCAGAACGGGGGGGGGAGCCCAAACCTTAGAGGAATGGAGGCAAATAGACTGCTTATTGTTGTTGATGGAATACCTTTAAACAACACTATTTTCAGAAGTGGACACCTCCAAAGTACAGCTACAATTAATCCTATTTTTCTTAAAGATGCTGAAGTATTGTTTGGCCCCGCATCAGTGGCTTACGGAAATGGAGCTATGGGTGGAGCTATTCTTTTCAGCACCAAGCGACCAGAAAATAAAAACAGTACGCAATTCACCCAACAATATGAGAGTAGTTCAGATGCTGTTTTTACTTCAATAATCTCAAATTATAAAACAAATAATAGTGCTAACATTAGTGGGTTTTCGCTTAAATCATATGGTAATTTAAAAATGGGAAGCAATAGAAAACATGGATTTAAAAATTGGGGGAAGGAAGCAATAATTACAGAAAATAATATCCAAAAAGGAACAGCTTATCAGCAAGCTGATTTTTTTCATAAAACTTTATTTAAACTAAGTAATACCAACTTCCTACTCTTTAACTCTCAATTTTCCACATCATCAAATATTAACCGATTTGACAAGTTAAATGATATTAAAGATGGAGAACAAAAATATAAAAACTGGTACTATGGGCCTCAAAAAAGATTCTTCCAAAGTGCTAGATTAAAAAATTATTTTCAAAATTTTGCTTCTGACGAATCCGTATTTACTGTAGCATATCAGAATATTAAAGAATCTAGACACAAACAAAAAAATGGAGATGAGTTACTAAATAATAGAACTGAAACTTTACATATTTTAGATTTTAAATCTGATTTTTTAAAACAGTTTAATCGCTTTAAATTGAATTATGGTTTTGATTCTAGATTCCAAAAATTAAACTCGACAGCAAACTTATCAGATAAAAACACTCATTTTTATAATACTACTCGCTATCCTGACGGAGGAGCCAATGTTATAAACAATGCTATATATTCGCAAATTAATCTTGATTGCACAAAGAATTTATTGCTATTAGTCGGAAGCAGATATAGCATCAATTCTTTATCTGCAACATTTCAAGACACTACAGTTATCCATTTGCCTTTTAATGGAATTCGAGTACATAATAAGTCACTATCTAATTCTCTGCAACTTGTTTATAAATACAATGCTAGTTTAAGGATTAATGGAGCAGTATCAAATGGTTTTCGAAACCCAAATACAGATGATATTGGAAAAGTTTTCTCAAAAAATGATTTGTCAGTAATAGTCCCTAACAACAACTTATCCCCTGAAAAATCATTAAATATTGAAACAGGTATTCACCTTAAAATAAAGAATATAATTACCGTGCAATTACAGATATTCCAAACACAAATTACTGATGCAATTGAAAGGCGTGAAGCGACTTTAAATGAACTTGACTCCATGAATTATGACGGAGAGATGATGAAAATAATGATGAATACAAATATTGGTCGTGCAACAATAAAAGGGTTAAATTTTGCATATCAACTAAAGATTAATAAACAATTTTCACATAATACTATCATCAATGCATTACATGGTGAAACGGTGGATGGACTTCCACTAGCTCACATTCCACCAACTAGCATTACTAGCACTTTAAATTATGAGTATAATAATCAAGCTATCTCCTTAAGTACGCACTATAATGCTCTAAAAAAAGCCATAGATTATGATTTAGGTGGTGTTGACAATTTAGAAGAAGCTACACAAATTGGAAATCCTTCATGGTATACTCTCAGCTTAAAGTATAGTAATAGTCTGGACAAGAACTTAACCTTTATTGCTGGTATTCAAAATATTATGGATATTCATTACAAAACTTTTGGGTCGGGAATTAGTGCTAGTGGAAGAAATTTTACGCTATCTTTACGTGCTAATTTTTAAAGCTCTATCTACAATACACTGAACACATAAGACCAGCTTTATATCGCCTTATCAAAAGGAAAACTAAGTGTATCTTTGGTCTCTAAAATTTATTACATGAATAAGCTAGCACTACTTATATTTACATTGTTTATTTCCACTTCATTAACAGCTCAAATTTGGGAAGATGAATTACTAAAAACAAATCCAAACCCTACGGTTGAGGAAAAAAGCCAAGCTTTTGAAGAGTATCGCGCTACACACCCTTATACCAAAGGAAACGGCTACAAACCTTATGCTAGAGAAATAGACTTTAGTTTAGAGCGTAACTTTATAGATTCTGAATTCAAAGCAGATGCCCTATTTATTGAATGGAAAAAAATACAAGAAAAATATTCTCATTCCAAAACAAGTACTCAATCAAATTGGATAGCTAAAGGACCTACAAATACACCAATCATTCTATCAAACGGGAAAAAAAGAGGAAATGGTAGAGTGAATTGTATAGCTTTTGACCCTAATGACCCTGACATAATATGGATAGGATCTCCTGCTGGAGGCTTATGGAAATCTATTGATGGAGGGAGTAATTGGACAACTAATACTGATAATTTACCAGTGATAGGGGTTTCTTATATTGCAATTGACCCTATAAACTCACAAAACATGTTAATTGTAACAGGAGATGCTCATGCATCTGACACTTATAGTATTGGTATATTAAAATCAACAGATGGGGGAAACTCTTGGATAACAACAAGTTTAAGTTATAATATTAGTCAAGAAAAAACAATAAACAAAGTAATTATTAACCCAAACTATCCTGATAGCGCTTATGCAGTTACTAATAGTAATATTATGACAAGTATTGATGGTGGTAATAATTGGACAATTACAGGCCCTATAGGTAGGTGGAGAGATATAGAGTTTAAGCCTGGTACGCCATCAACTCTCTATGCTGCAAAACAATCAAGTGGAGGTTCAAATATTTATCGTTCAACTGATGGAGGTGCAAATTGGAGCACTATTAATAACGGAATGACCGGGAGCAGGTACCGTCCTTTAATTGCTGTTACTCCTGATAATCCAAATGTTATTTACGCACTCTTTTCTGCCTCTGATTATGGATTTCATGGACTTTACAAATCTTCAGATGCTGGAGATAGTTGGATCTTACAATCAAATAGCCCTAATATCTTAGGAAGAGAAACTGATGGAAGTGGAACTGGGGGTCAATCATGGTATGATTTAAGTTTAGCAGTTTCTACAGCTGATGAAAATCTAGTTTATGTTGGTGGGATTAATTTATGGAAAACAACTAATGGAGGGAATAATTGGACAATAAATGCAAGTAGTGGAAATGGAAACTACTCTTACATGCATGTTGACCAGCATGCTGCAGAATTCAATCCACTTAACCATATTGCTTATGCAGGTAATGATGGTGGTTTTTATAAATATATGGACAACCTTAATAAATGGGTAGATATTTCTGATGGGTTAGAAATTTCACAATTTTATCGCTTAGGATTATCTAAACCCAACCCTGATAGATTAGTTGCTGGTGCTCAGGATAATGGAACAGAAATGCTAACCAATAGTACCTGGGATGCAATTATGGGAGGAGATGGAATGGAATGTGCTATTGATCATTATGACCAAGATATTATCTATGCAGAATTCCAGTATGGTGGCTTAAGAAAGTCTTACAATGGAGGGAATAATTGGAGTAACATAAAACCTGTGAGTTATGATGGAGGATGGGTAACTCCATACAAAATGCACCCTATAAATAATAACCTAATAGTTGCTGGCTATAATGAAGTTTATCGTTCAGAAACTGCAGGGGCAATATGGGATTCTATTTCTTATAATGTGAGTGGGGGACAAGCAATAAAAACAATAGCACTTGCAGAATCTAATGAAGACTACATTTATGCAGCAACATATACTAAAATGAAAGTAACGAAAAATGCTGGCACTACTTGGACTAATATAAAATCAGGAATTCCTAACTATAACATAACAGATGTAACTGTTTCAAACAATAACCCTGATAGAGTATGGGTTACATTATCAGGATATGTTAGTGGACATAAAGTTTATGAGTCAAATGATGGAGGATCAACTTGGATAAATATAACAGCAAATGGATTACCAAATCTTCCTGCGAACTGTATTGTCTATCAAGGAGGAGCAAATGACGATTTATATGTTGGAACAGATATTGGAGTGTATTACAAAGACAATACTATGACAGATTGGATACCATTTATGACAGGCCTACCAAATGTAATAATAAAAGAATTGGAGATTCATTATGAAGAAGGAACAATAAGTGCAGCTACTTACGGAAGAGGCATTTGGGAAAGTCCTTTAAACACATTATCTACAAATATTGATGAGAAGAAAATTTCTTCTTTTCAAATTCATCCTAACCCTGCAACACAAGAGATAACACTTAATGTTGGCTCTCAAATAAAAGAAAATCTAATCGCTAAAATTTATTCCATTACTGGCCAGACTATTATTATTAAAAATATTAATAACAACCGTATAACAATCAATACTTCTAATTTTTCAAAAGGATGTTATATTGTAGAACTTAGTAATGGTAGTAGTTTCACTAGAAGAGAAAAGCTAATTATAAAATAGCTTCCAAGATCTTTAAGTGTTTTCGTTTTCTGCTATTAGGATCAAAAACAAGACCAACTGATACTATTATTTTATCACCTACAAAATAAGTTTTAGCTAGGAAAGGACCGCCCATAAATCCTTTTTCTAATTTCCAAATCCCCTTATAAATATTATTATTGTAATAAGGAGGGAATTCAGATTCAATTTTTACATATTGCTCCTGTTTAGCTCCTTTCAAATATTGAGCAAGAATACTATCTGTTTTTTGCAATACTTCTTGTTGAAGATTAGCACTCTTTGGGATAAAAGAAAAAACTAAAAGTTGCTTAATCACCTCTTCTTTATCAGGATTATAAGTTGCCCAAAAAAGAGTAGATGTATCCTTTAATATTTTATATTCTGACGGAATTAATACCTCAACATTAAAATTATTTTTAATGTTTTCCTGAGCTGTTTGATTAGATAATTTAGAAATCTCCTTCCTTAAACTTTTTAATTCTCTCCAGTCAAAAATTGCTTTAATTTTATTTAAATCCTTTTTAAAATTATCTTCCTTATTGTTTTCATAATTCAACTGTACAACTAACTGTTCTTTAGCCCATTTATCCTGTTGATTGCTATTCGGTAAATTTTTACCAATAATAAAAATATTTTTATGCGTTTTTAGTATCGATTTAAACTCAATATGATTTACTTGAACAACTCTAAAAGAAGACTCATTCTGCACTAACCCTAGCAAGGGTGGTGCAAAAGTTTTGCCTACAATCTCTTTAATACTCTCATCCCATAATATGTCATCTACAACAAAGATAACTTCTGATAAAGCCCCTGTTGAGCTAGGTAATGTTTTAACTCCATCTGAACAAGAACTTGCAAGTACTATTAATAGGAATAATAATTTTTTCATTATGAAATTGGGATTAAAATTTTAGTTCCTGGCTTAAGATTATCAGTCTCTAAGTTATTTAATGCTTTTATTTTCCAAACACTTAATCCCTCATGTTTTTGAGCAATTTCCCAAAGCGTATCTCCTTTTTGAACAATGTATTCATTTTTACTGGCAGTTACTTTTTTAGTTGATTTATCTTCTCCTTTCTTTACATAAATCACCAATTTATCACCTATATCTAATTTAGAAGATTTTAGATTATTCCACTCTTTAATCTCAAATACATGCACTTTATGTTCTTTTGCAATTCTCCCCAAATAATCTCCTTTATGCACCCTATAAATTATGCGCTCTTCACCAATCAAAATTTCTTTTTTATCTACTGACTCAACAAAAGCATAATTACTAGCTTCATTAAGCTTAAAATCATTTACTGTATTAGCAGGAAATACCAAAACTGCTCCTTGAGGATAAACCTCTTTTTTATAGGAAGGGTTTAAATAATTTATCGTCTCTGAATTAACACATAGTAATTCACTTAACACTTTTAAATCCACTTGTTTTTTAAGAGTAATTGTGTCTGTTTGGCCTAAATTAATTTTTGGTTCTTGAGTATAAATTCCGTGTTCATTAGCATAATTCATAGCATAATTTACTGCAATAAATGTTGGGACATAATTTCTTGTTTCTTTCCTTAAATGAGGATGTAATTCCCAAAAATTAGAAGTACCAACACTAGCTATTTTTCTTTGCAAATATCCAGGACCACCATTATAAGCAGCCAATACTAAATTCCAATCTCCAAAAGTATCATATAGCTTTACAAAATATTCACAAGCAGCTATAGTTGCCTTTAAAGGGTCTTGTCTTTCATCCATATAGGAAGTAACCTCTAATCCATATTGTTTTCCTGTGAGGTACATAAATTGCCATAAACCACTTGCTCCAGATCTAGAACGAGCCTTAGGATTAAGGGCTGATTCCACAATAGATAAATACTTAAATTCTAAGGGTAAATTATATTTATCCAAGTGCTGCTCAAATAAAGGGAAGTAATAAGGGGCTAATCCTTGCATTCTTGAAATAAGTGCTTTATTTCTTCCTAAATAACTATCAATAAAGGGTTGTACTTTATCATTATACACCAAATCCATTGGTGTATTTTTATCCAATTGTTGCAATCTCCATGCAACTATATTCTCTTCTTTCAGCAGTGATAATTCCTCTTTATCAGCTGAAACTTCATTTTCAATAAAAGCTTCATCAAAAATACTATCAGTAGTAGCAACAGTATTTATAGGTTGGGAAGTGATAAAGCTATCCCCATTAGCAAAGATCAAAAAAGGGCTAAGTACAATTAAAAAAATTATTTTTCTCATAACTACAAAGTTGAGAATAATATAAAACAATATACCTAGTCCACAAATACAATTATCAACTCATAAATGTTTATATAATTACAATAGAAAACATTTTTTCCCATTTTTCGTTTCCACTAAATATTAAAAAGTATCTTTGCCACCACATTATGAGCAAACAAGAACAAATAATACAAGGAGCTTTAAGTCTTTTTATGCGAATGGGGGTAAAAGGAATAAATATGGATTATGTTGCTACTCATCTTGGAATTTCAAAAAAAACACTCTACCAGCATGTTGATAATAAAGCCGATTTGGTAGAACAAAGCTTTGCTTCTCATCAATGTAAAGTTAAAAGCATGATAGAGTCTATATGTGCTAAACATGAAAATGCTATTGATGAGTTGTTTGAAATTGACTCTGGAATTTGTAGGATGTTAAAAGACAGGAATCCTTACTTAATACAAAACTTAAAAACATATTACCCAAAAGTATGGAATCTTTTAGATGATTTAAAGAAAAAATACCTTTTTAAAACTGTAAAAAATAACTTAGATACTGGGATTAAACAAGGCTTATATCGTAAAGAAATTAATACTGATATTATTACAAAATTAATGATGACCAGAATTGATGCTCTAGTTGATAATGATATTTTTCCATTAACTGAATATGATTTTAAAGAACTTCTTAAAGAAAATCGTATTTATCATATTAGAGGGATTGCCTCAGAAAAAGGAATAAACTACCTAGAAAAAAAATTAAAAAAATGAATAAAGTAATTTTAGTTGTATTAGTATTTTTAGGAACTACTGCAATTGCACAGCACCAATACTCTGTTAGTGAAGCACAAGAATATGGTAGTAAAAATAATACAGAAATAAGAAATGCTTTACTTGATGTGAAATATGCAAAAATGCAAATAAAAGAAACTCGAGCAATAGGGCTTCCTCATTTAAATTCTGAATTGCAATGGCAAAAATTTATTGATATTCCAACTTCAATAGTCCCTGCTAATGCTTTTAATCCAAATGCCCCAGCAAATGAAATTATGGAAATGAAAATGGGAATGGAGCAAAATGTAACTGCTGCAATTACAGCTTCACAACTTATATTTGACGGAAGTTATATTATTGGTCTTAAAGCCGCAACAACATTTAAAAAAATGGCAGAGCACAAAATGAATTTAACTAATCAACAAATAAAGGATAGTATTGCTATTGCTTACTATAATGTGCTCATCATTAATGAAAATAAAAAATTCTTAAAAAGCATAGTAGAGGTGCACCAACAAATACTAAAAGAATTACAGGCTACACACAAACAGGGGTTTATTGAGGATATAGAAGTGGACAGAATGGCAATTATTGTTTCTACTATGAAAATACAAGCTGAGGAGGTGAAAAGGTTTTCCGAAATTAGTTATATGATGTTAAAAATGATGTTAAGCATTCCTTTTGATGAGGAGTTAATACTTACTGATAGTTTAGATAATTTGTTAGCAAAAGGAACAGATTTGCAACTTCAAGAAGCTACAATAGAAAATAGATTTGAATATAAAATGAGTGAAGCACAAACTACACTTATGAAACTAGATTTAATTCGATATAAAACTGCTTGGATACCAAGTATAGCAGCATTTGGAGCCTATAGCGAAAACGCTATGAGAAATGAATTTAATTTTACAAATGATGGTAGCTGGTACCCTACAAAAATGATAGGAATAAAAGCTAGTATGCCTATATTCAATGGATTTTCAGGAAGTGCTTTAACTCAAAAAGCAAAAATAAAACACCTACAGTCTTTAAATGACTTGGAGCATACTAGACAAGCACTTGTTCTAGACTACAAATCTTCTGAAAGTGCCTACTTAACAGCTCTAAGCAGCAAAAAAAATCAAGAAAATAATCTAAGGCTTTATAAAAAAATATACCTAAAAACTTTAGCTAAATATAAAGAGGGATTGGTAGGAAGCTCAGAAGTAGCAACAGGAGGTGCTGACTACCTACAAGCACAAACAGAATATTCAAAATCAATTCAGCAATTACTTATTACTAAAATGAAATATAACCGAACTTTAGGATTAAATTAAAATGAACTCAAAATCATATACCATTAAACTAACTACTATGAATAAAATAATTCCAATACTATCATTAGCTATTTTTCTTTTCTCATGTAGTGAACAAAAATTAACATTATCTGATAAAAAAGATAGCCTTAAAGTACTTAAAGAACAATTAAGTGAAACTAAAACGCAAATAAGCATCCTTGAGAAAGAAATTGCAACTTTAGATACTACAATGATAAATGGGGCTATTGTAAAAACAACAGCCATAACTGCCAGTACTTTCAAGCATTATATTGAACAATTAGGAACTGTAAGTTCTAAGCAAAATGTAACTGTAAGCCCTACTTTAGGAGGTGTAGTTCAAAAAATAATTGTTGATGAAGGAGAGTGGGTGAACAAGGGAGAAGATATTATAGAGCTTGATGCAGAAATAATCTTAAAGCAAGTTGAAGAGATGGAAGCATCATTTAAATTAGCAGAAACTACTTACAAAAGACAAAAAAAACTTTGGGAGCAGAAAATTGGATCAGAAATGCAATTTCTTCAAATAAAAAACCAATATGAATCACTACAAAAAAAATTAGAATCAGCTAAGGCACAGCTGGGAAACATGAAGATATCTGCTCCTATAAGTGGGAATGTTGATGTTATAAACCTAAATGTTGGTGAATTTGCAGCACCAGGAATACCTATCCTACAAATTGTTAATGCAAAGGAGGTGCAAATTCAAGCTGATGTTCCTGAAAAATATGCAAATATCTTGCATAAAGGTGGATATGTTTCAATTAACTTTAGCGCAATAGGAATAGAGAAAGAAGCTAAAATTACTTTTGTTAGTCAGATAATTAATCCTCAAAATAGAACTTTTAAAATCAAAATAGACCTTGATAATAAAAATGGAGAGATAAAACCAAATGCAATTGCTTCTTTACAAATACAAGATAAATATATAAAAGATGCTATAGTTATTCCAACAGAAGTTATCAAGAAAGACATGAGAGGAGATTTTATATTTATTGCTGAAAAAAATCATGCAAAAAAGGTTTATATCACTTTAGGAAAATCTTATAAATATAAAACTCATATTACTTCAGGGTTAAATATTAATGATTTACTGATTACAACAGGATACACAAAAATAGGTAATGAGAGTCCTATTAAAATAATACAATAAGCAATATGAGTAATAATATCAGAAATTTTAAACTTACTAACCTATCGCTTAAGAATAAAACAACTATATTTATTTTAACAATCCTGTTGGCCTACTTTGGAATGTTTACTTATAAAACCATGCCAAAGGCACTTTTCCCAGATATAGTTATGCCAACTATAATGGTACAAACAATATATCCTGGAAATTCACCGGCAGATATTGAGAACTTAATTACCCGTCCTATAGAAAAAGAAATTAAGTCTATAAAAGGAATTAAGAATCTAAAATCAACTTCTATACAAGATAACTCATCTATTATTGTTGAATTTAATACTGATGTTGAAGTAAAAAGTGCGCTACAAGATGTAAAAGATGCAGTAGATAAATCAAAAGGAAACTTACCTTCTGATTTAGATATTGATCCTATTGTAATGGATATTGATTTTTCTGAATTCCCAATTTTAAATATTAATTTATCAGGAGACTTTAGCCTTGATGAACTTAAGAAACATGCAGAGTATTTACAAGATAAAATTGAGGCTGTAAGCGAAATTTCAAAAGTAGAAATTACAGGGCTACTTGATAAGGAAATTACTATTAAGGCTGACCTTCATAGTATGGAAAGTAAAGAAATTAGCTTTACAGATATTGAAAATGCAATAGGGTTTGAAAATGTTTCTATTGCAGGAGGTAATCTTCTTATCGGCAACATGAAGCGTATGGTAAGAACTGATGCTGAATTTAAGAATGTTAAAGAGATTGGTAATATTATTGTAAAGCATGAGAAAGGAAATATTGTTTACTTAAAAGATATTGCTGAGGTAGTTAATGGCTATGAAGAAAGAGAATCATATGCTAGGCTAGATAAAGAGCCTGTGGTTTCTTTAAATATTGTAAAAAAAGGAGGGGAAAATCTATTAGAAGCTACTGATAAAATATTTGCATTGTTAGATCAAGCAAAAGCATCAAAAGCACTACCTAAAGACTTATCTATTTCCATTACCAATGATCAATCAGAACAAACTAGGAAGCAGTTAAGCAATCTTGAAAACAGTATTATATTTGGTGTAATATTAGTTATCCTAGTGTTGTTATTTTTCTTAGGATTAAGAAATTCATTATTTGTTGGTTTAGCTATACCAATGTCAATGTTTATTAGTTTTGTAGTCTTAGGAGGAATGGGTACAACTATGAATATGGTAGTGCTATTTGCACTTATTTTAGCTTTAGGAATGCTTGTAGATAATGCTATTGTTGTAATTGAAAATATTCACCGATTATTTCATGAAGAAGGTTTAAGTAAACTAGAAGCTGCAAAACAAGGTGTAGGTGAAATTGCAATTCCAATTATCTCATCAACAGCAACAACATTAGCGGCATTTTTCCCATTACTTTTTTGGAAAGATATGATGGGAGAATTTATGGGCTATATTCCTATGACTTTAATTATTGTTTTAGGGTCATCATTATTTATTGCTCTTGTAATAAACCCTGTTTTTGCTGCATCATTTATGAAGAAAGATGAGAAAGAAGAGGTGAATAAAAAGAAGTTGAAAAAAACTGTGTATTACTTATTGGCTGCTGGATTAGTATTGCATTTAATTTCTTACAAGGTGCTAGGATCATTAGCATTTGTTTTTGCTTTTCTACATACAATAAATACACTTTATCTTACTCCAATTTCATATTGGTTCCAAGACATATACTTAGTGCGTTTAGAAAAAAAATATGAAAAACTACTAAACTGGGCATTGCATGGGAAAAATCCAATAAAACTATTATTCGGTACGGGAGGATTACTTATTTTTAGTATTGTATTTTTTGCAATGATGTCTCCTAATGTTGAGTTTTTCCCTGTAAATGAACCTAAATACATTAACGTTTTTGTTGAAATGCCAAATGGAACTGATGTTGCTGTTACTGATTCAGTAGCACAGACTGTAGAACAAAAAGTAATAGCTACTTTAGAACCCTACAAACATGCTGTTTCATCAGTGCTTACTAATGTAGGGGCAGGAACCTCTGATCCTAATGATATGAGTGGTGGTGGTAGTGGAATTACACCTAATAAAGCAAGAATCACCATAAACTTTGAAGAGTTTGAAAATAGAGGAGGGGTTAGCACAGGTGAGGTGATGAAGTTGGTAACTGCTGACTTGAAAGGAATTGCTGGAGTAGATATATCTGTAGATAAAAATAGAGAAGGACCTCCTATGGGTAAACCAATTAATATTGAAGTTATTGGTGAAGATTTAAATACATTATTAACTCTTGGAGATGCTATCCAAAATCAAATTAATAATGAAAACATTGCTGGAATAGAAGGATTAAAAGTAGATTTAGAAATGAATAATCCTGAGCTATTGATAAACATTGATAGAGATATGGCAAGGCGATTAGGTATTTCTACTTCACAAATTGCAAGTACTATCAGAACTTCATTATTTGGTAAAGAGATTTCTAAGTTTAAAGATGGAGAGGATGAGCACCCAATTATTTTAAGGCTAGATGATAAGTACAGATATAGTGTGCCATCATTAATGAGCCAAAAAATTACTTTCCGTTCACAATCAAGTGGGCAGGTAAAACAAATTCCTATCTCATCTGTAGCAGATTACACCTATAACAATACATATGGGTCTGTAAAAAGAAAAGATTTAAAAAGACAACTTACTATCTATTCTAATGTTTTAGAGGGGTATAATGAGTCTTCAATAAATGCTCAGATTAAAGTATTACTTTCTGACTTTCCTATACCTGAAAACTATGATTTAAAGTTTACAGGAAAACAAGAAGAGCAAGCCGAAACACAAGAATTTTTATCTAATGCCTTATTAATTGCAATAGCATTAATCTCTCTTATCTTAGTATCACAATTTAACTCTGCTATTAAACCATTCATTATTATTATTACGGTAGTATTTAGTACTATTGGGGTTTTCTTAGGGCTTGCTATATTTAATATGGACTTTGTAATTATTATGACAGGTATTGGTATTGTATCACTTGCTGGTATAGTTGTAAATAATGCAATTGTACTTATTGATTATATTGATTTAATAAAAGAACGAAAAAGAGAAATTCTTAAACTTGAAATTGATTCTGTATTAGAAAATAAAGTTGCAATTGATTGTATAAAAGAAGGAGGAAAAAAACGTTTGCGACCAGTATTACTTACGGCAATAACTACTGTTTTAGGTCTATTACCTTTAGCTACTGGTATGAATATTAATTTCTATACTCTTTTAACAGAATTTAATCCTCAAATTTATTTTGGGGGCGATAATGCTACATTCTGGGGGCCTATGGCTTGGACTGTAATCTTTGGTCTTACTTTTGCTACTTTCTTAACACTAGTATTAGTTCCTGTAATGTACCTTTTAGCTGACAAACTGAAAAAGAAGATATTGACATAAAGTTGGTAATATATATTTACCGTATATTTGCAGGAAATAAAGTAAATGAGCAAAACCACTAAATATCCACAAGGTCCCTTACTAAGCAAGATTAATAGTCCTGATGATTTACGAAAACTGAATAAAAATCAGTTAGAACAAATCAGTACAGAACTAAGGCAATATATTGTTGATATTGTATCAGAAAAAGGAGGACATTTTGGTGCTAGTTTAGGTGTTGTTGAGCTCACAGTTGCATTACATTATGTATTCAATACGCCAATTGATCAGTTAGTTTGGGATGTAGGACATCAAGCTTACGGACATAAGATATTGACGGGTCGAAAAGAACAATTTCCTACAAACAGGATATATAAAGGCTTAAGTGGATTCCCTAAAAGAAGCGAAAGTGTGTATGATACTTTTGGAGTAGGACATTCATCTACTTCAATTTCTGCAGCACTTGGTATGGCTATGGCTTCTAAAAGTAATGGCGATAATAAAAAGCAACATATTGCTGTAATTGGTGATGGATCCATGACTGCAGGTATGGCTTTTGAAGCTTTAAACCATGCTGGAGCAGAAAATTCAAACTTATTAGTTATTTTGAATGACAACTGCATGTCAATTGACCCAGCAGTTGGAGCTTTAAAAGAATATTTAACTGATATTTCTACTTCAAAAACTTATAATAAAGCCAAAAATAAAATTTGGAAAATACTTGGTAAAATATCTAAGTTTGGACCAAATGCACAGGCAGTTGCTAAAAAGGTTGAAGGAGCAGTTAAATCAACTTTACTAGGAGAAAGTAATTATTTTGAATCGTTAAACTTTAGATATTTTGGACCAATTGATGGGCATGAAACTAAGCATTTGGTGAATGTATTGAATGACTTAAAAGATATTCCAGGGCCTAAAATATTGCATTGCCTTACCGTAAAAGGAAAAGGCTACAGTCCTGCCGAACAAGGCGACACTACAAAATGGCATGCTCCTGGACTTTTCAATAAAGATACTGGAGATTTTATAGTTGGAAAAAAGAAAAAATCACCTCCAAAATATCAAGATGTATTTGGAGAGACAATTATAGAATTAGCAAAGAAAAATGAGCAAATTGTAGGAGTAACTCCTGCAATGCTTACAGGTTCTTCTTTAAATAAAATGATGGCAGAAATGCCTGAAAGAACTTATGATGTTGGAATTGCAGAACAACATGCAGTTACATTTTCAGCAGGACTTGCCACACAAGGAAAAGTTCCTTTCTGCAACATCTATTCCTCTTTTATGCAAAGAGCATATGATCAAGTAATTCATGATGTTGCTCTGCAAAACTTAAATGTTGTTTTTTGCCTAGATAGAGGTGGTTTAGTTGGTGCTGATGGCGCTACACACCATGGTGCATATGACATTGCATTTTTTAGATGTATTCCAAACATGATTGTTTCTGCACCTATGAATGAACAGGAGTTAAGAAATTTAATGTACACTGCCCAATTACCTAACCAAGGACCGTTCTCCATCCGATACCCAAGAGGAAAAGGAGTTATGATAGATTGGAAAACTCCATTACAAGAAATTGAAATAGGGAAAGGAAGAATGATTAAAGAGGGAGGGGAGATTGCTATTTTATCTTTTGGACATCCTGGTAATTTTGTAGTAAAAGCACAAGAACAATTTGAAAAAGAAGGCTTAAATATTGCGCATTATGACTTGCGATTTGCGAAACCTTTAGATGAAAAGCTTTTACATTCTATCTTCCAGAAGTTTAATAAGATTATTACAATTGAAGACGGATGTTTACAAGGTGGTTTTGGAAGTTCCATTTTAGAGTTTATGGCAAATAATGATTATCAAGCGAGTGTAAAAATGCTTGGCATTCCTGATGCATTTATTCACCATGGCACACAAGAAGAGTTATATAATGATTGTAATTATGATACAGAAGCAATTATCAAATATGTACACCAAATCTTAGAAAAAAGTCTTGTTTCTCAAGTCGGATAGAAAAAATAGGGCAAAATATTTTTTTTCTATTTGCAAAACCAACCATCAACTAATCCCTATCTTTGCCTCAATCGGTAAGAAAAACAAACGCAAGTATGAAAATTAAAGAAATTCTTCTTTCAGAAGGAAAAGAACAAGAAATTAGTATCAAAGGTTGGGTGAGAACTAGTAGAGGGAGCAAGCATGTTTCTTTTATTGCTTTGAATGATGGGTCAACAATAAATAACATTCAAGTTGTTGCTGAGGCTACTGATTTTGATGAAGAATTAATCAAACAAGTTACTACAGGATCTTGCATTAGTGTAAAGGGTAAATTAGTAGCTTCCAAAGGAAGTGGACAAGCAGTAGAAATTCTTGCCAACTCAATTGAAGTTTTAGGGGGGGCTGATACAGATGAGTATCCACTACAACCGAAAAAACATAGCTTAGAATTTTTAAGAAAAAAGGCACATTTACGTTTCAGAACCAATACTTTTTCAGCAGTATTTAGGTTAAGACATGCCTTGACTTTTGCTGTACATAAATTCTTTAATGATAAAGGATTTTTCAACTTACACACACCAATTATCACAGGTGCTGATGCTGAAGGGGCAGGAGAAATATTTCAAGTAACGAACCTTGATTTGGAAAACTTACCAAAAACAGAAGAAGGAAAAATTGATTTTGCAGCAGACTTTTTTGGAAGCAGAACAAACCTTACCGTTTCAGGACAATTGGAAGCTGAGCTAGGTGCTTTAGCGCTTGGGCAGGTTTATACTTTCGGACCAACATTTAGAGCCGAAAACTCAAATACCTCTAGACATTTATCAGAATTTTGGATGATAGAACCTGAGGTTGCTTTTGCTGATTTGGAACAAAATATGGACTTAGCAGAAGAATTTTTAAAGTATTGCATCCAATATTGTATGGATCATAATACAGAAGATTTAAAATTCTTGGACAGTAGAATGGCTGATGAAGAAAGTAAATTAAAAAAGGAAGAACGCTCAGAAATGGGCCTATTAGAACGATTACAATTTGTTATTGAAAATAATTTTGAACGCTTAACTTATCGTGAAGCAATAGATGTTTTAAGAAATTCAAAACCTAATAAGAAAAAGAAATTCCAATACCCAATTACTGGTTTTGGAGACGATTTACAATCGGAACACGAGCGTTATTTAGTAGAAAAAAAATATAAGAAACCTGTTATTATTACGGATTATCCTAAAGGGATAAAAGCATTTTATATGCGTATGAATGAGGACAATGAAACCGTTAGAGCAATGGATATTCTATTCCCAACTATTGGAGAGATTGTAGGGGGATCACAAAGAGAGGAACGCTTGGATAAATTACAAGCAAGAATGGAAGAAATGGAGATTTGCAAAGATGAGTTATGGTGGTACTTGGAAACTAGAAAATACGGTACTTGTACCCATAGTGGATTTGGTTTAGGTTTTGAACGCTTAATCATGTTTGTTACAGGAATGAAAAATATTAGAGATGTAATTCCTTTCCCAAGAACACCACAAAATGCTGAATTTTAATAGATGAACAAACAAAGGTTACAGCAAAAGCAGTACCAAAACCTAAGCCCTCAACAGATACAATTCTTAGGGCTTTTGCAATTACCTATTGTCGCTTTAGAAAAACGGATTGAAGAAGAACTAGAAGATAATCCAGCACTAGAAGAAGATGAACAAGAAGAAGTAATCCTTTCCGAAAGAAGTTTCCAGCAACAAAATACAAATGACTTTCAATTTCAAATTGAAGATAAATCAGAAAGTTTAAGCGATTACTTAAATCAACAATTAATTGCAATTGATATAGATTCAAATCAGCAATTTTTAGTTAACTACCTAATCAATAGCCTTGATAATAACGGTTTTTTACATAGAGATTTACACGCTATAACTAGTGATTTACTCGTTAATAATAACCTTGATATTAGTGAGCTTGAATTAAGTAATGCTCTGATAATTTTACAACAATTAGAACCTTTTGGAGTTGGAGCTCAAAATCTACAAGAATGCTTGTTGATACAGCTAAAAACTTTGCACCCTGAAAAACACCTTGAACAAAAGATTATTAGGGATTATTATACACCTTTTAGCAATAAGAATTTTGAATACTTATCCAAACATCTTGAAGTTAATTTTGAAACGCTTAAAAAGGCTTATTCTACAATTGAATCCCTTAACCCAATACCAGGTAATGGATTTTCCAAAAGTGCAAATACCACAACTTATATTTATCCTGATTTTACGGTAACTATAGTGGATGAAAAGCTAGAAACAGTACTCAATAAAAGTAATGTAAAACCTATTAAGGTAAGCCAATATTATCAGAATATGCTTAAAGAAACTGAGGATAGTGCTACTAAAAAATTCTTAACTGAAAAAGTAGAAAAAGCAACTTGGTTTCAAAGCGCAATTAAAAAGAGAAATGAAACACTAAAAAATGTTTTCTCAGCTATTTTAACTATTCAAGAAAGGTATTTCTTATCAGGAAATCAAAAAGATTTAAAACCTATGAAACTAGCCGATATTGCTCAAGTAATTAATATGGATATTTCCACTATTTCAAGGGTAAGTAACTCAAAATATGTAGCTACTCATTTTGGTACTTTTAAGCTAAAAGAAATTTTTTCAGAGGCGTATAGAAAAGATAATGGAGAACTTATTTCTACAAAAGAAATAAAAAGTAAACTGCAAGAAATTATAGCATCAGAAGATAAGATAAACCCATTTACAGATGAACAATTAGCTGAATTGTTAGGCAAAGAAGAATATCATATCGCAAGAAGAACAGTGGCAAAATACCGAGAAAATTTAGGTCTACAAACCGCAAAACTAAGACGAGAATTGTAATGAAATTATCAAAATTTATCTCCATAGTTCTGCACCCTATTTTCATGCCGTTATTTGCATTCTACCTAACGCTAAAAAGCAATCCTTCATTAGGAATTATAATAAACCCATACCTGAATTATGTTTATGGAGTTGTTATTAGCTGCACTATCTTACTTCCTTTATTGACTATCTTTTTTTTAATAAAAAATGGAAAAGTAAACTCTCTTGAAATGAGCAATCATAAAGAACGGACGTTACCTCTTTTCAGAACTGTTATTTGGATGTGCTTAGGACTTTATATCTTAAATAATATTTTGCTTTACACACCTATTTTAAAAGCTGAATTTATTGGGGCAATACTTATTATCCTACTTGCAGCTATCATCTCAAAATTTTGGAAAATAAGCCTACACTTACTTGGAATAGGAGGGGTGGTTGGTGTTTTTATAGCCCTTCAAATAATGTTTGGTGGTGTACTATACATGCTCCTTATCTTTATAGTCCTTTCAGGAATATTAGGGGTTGCGCGAATAGATCAAAAAGCACATAATCATGCTCAAATATATATAGGGTTTTTATTAGGAGTTTGTATTGAGCTAATAACAATTTTAGTGTACTAATTTTATATCTACAATCTCAATCCTACGCTCCAATACTGCCGCTAAACTATAAATTGATTTTAGCCTATCATTAGGGTCATCACTTACTTTTTTAGTAGCTTTACTTTCCCCAAAAGGCAATTCAATAATCTGGAAAAAATCATCTTTAATATATGGAGTAAATATTCCACCTTCATATTGTTCTGCATAATTTATAAAACTCTTAATTCTCCTTTTAGAAAGGTTAATATTATACTGTTTTTTGTGTAGCGGACTTGCATAACCTTTAATCAGTAATTGTATTGTTTTTCCTTCTTTTAAATCTGAAAGAATGTGCGATAAGATAATGGATAGTTTATTAAAATTTCCCTGTAAGCTATCTTCAAAAAAAGAAGCTAAATTTGGGGTATAGTTATTGTAGTCATCTTCCATTTTAAAATAAGAAATATAAGAATCCTTATAGGTTTTATCTGTAGAGATACTCATTGTGCAGCAATCTGGCTCATCATTGTGGAAATACAACTTTAAAGGCAAGTATTTAGCAGAAAGTAATATATTTTCTAATTCTTCAATTTCAGGTTTTTCAAGCTCAAAAGAAAAGATATCATTACAACAAAATTCTTCAGTATTATATAATGCACCTTTACGGTTAGATGCTAAATAACCATTTGTTTCATCATAAAAGTTAAGGTACATTTCATCTTGTTTGGAATTGAATTGCATAGCACTTATTGGTTTTTCCCACAGATTTAACTTTCCTTCAACTTTGTAAATATCAAATCCTCCTAAACCTCCTTTTTTATTGGATGAAAAATAAAGCAGGTTTTCCTTTTGGTTGAAAAAAGGAGTGATTTCATCTGCAGAAGTATTAACCATTTTTCCTGCATTAATGGGTAAACCAAAATTTCCTTGCTTATCAATTATACTCAGCCAGATATCCATACCTCCAAAACCTCCTTTCCTATCAGACACAAAATACATGATATTTTGTTGCTTGTGTTGGGTGAGGTGAGGTTGAGTATTGGATGAATTCACTTGGTTTATATTGCTATTTAAGTCTTCCGTTTTTTGTTTTTCATAATGTCTGAAAGCAATTTTACAATTCCCGTTTTCATCACAGATACTAAAGTAAAAAAATGGATTATTTTTTGGAAAATGAATATTAGCGGTGGAATAGGAATCTCCTAAATTAATATACTTTCCTTTTTTCCACTTCCCATCCTTAAATTGGCTTGAAAAAATGGCAGACTGATACTGCCCTTCTTCCAAATTTGAGGAGGTATAGTAAGCAGTATTTTCATCAATTTGAACAAAATTAAGCTCGGAACCATAACCATTAACATTTTCAGAAATATGTTCAAATTTAATGCTTTGTGCAAGCACTAAAAAAGGAAAGAGCAGTATTATAGATAAAATAAATTTCATTATAAGTATTTTGGGCATATTTCCTGTTCAACAATTTTTTTCTTTTTCTTGCTTTTCCACTGGTACACCAATGCAAATTCAAATCCACCTTTGTTATTACTTGCATTGGTCAAACTAGAGGTATTTACATCATAACTCACCACACAAGAAAAGCCCTCAATTTCAGCTCCAAAATAAAGAATAAGGGCATCATTAAGCCGGTCAGCAATTCCTGATTTTAAGAGTATGTCTTGCTCCCCTTCCAATAAATAATTTACATCACAACCCAATAAAAATTCTTTGTCGGCATCCTGATTAGAAAATACTAATTTGGGTTGAATGTTCAAATTATCGGTATAGGCATAATTAAGTGCCGTGTGAATATTCATTTTTTGCTGCAAGCGAATAGCATCATTATCCGTTAAAGATTGTTTGGGTTTATTAATATGGTAAAAAGCAATACCGCTTTCCAGTATTACCTGTTTGTTTAGCGTATGAAAATTAGCAATTCCAATGGATACATCAGGGAAAATAAAATTAAGATTGCTAAAGTTTTCAGGGTCGTTAAATACTAAATCATCAAACTCAATTGACCTCTGAAAAATACCCAATCCTGCTCCAAAGCTAAATAAGTTATCAGCAGTTGCCACTACTTTTTTAGCATATCCAAGGTTAATTCCTGTTGTCTTAAAACGAGAATCCCCTGCAATATCATTCAGGAATTGTACCCCAATATTATGGCTAGGGAGTATATCTTTTCGTTCCAAGGAAAAGCTAAGTGTGTTAAAGGGAACACTCACACTTGCCCATTGTGATTTTCTTTGTAGGCTTGCTTTGTAGTCGTTATTTTGTGCTCCCATTAAAGCTGGATTCAGCAAAAAAGAAGAAACTTTAAATTGTGAAAAATGCACATCCTGAGCCCAAGTATTTACACCAAAAAATAAAACTAATATGAAGGCAATATTTCTCATCTGATAAGCGTGATATTTCCTTTTTTGAAAAGCTGCTTATTCCCAATACATTTCAGTTCCAAGTAAAAATCAAATACTTGAGGGTTGAGTTTTTTCCCAAGATAAGTACCATCCCACTTTTCAAACTTATCAGTTGTTGTAAATACTTTTTGCCCCAAACGGTTAAATATCTCTAACCTAAAATCCGTAATAATACCAGCAATATCCTCTATATAATAAGTATCATTTACCTCATCTTCATTCGGACTAAATGCAGTTGGAACAACAATACTATCTTCATTGCAAAATACATCCAACACTTCAATACAGATACTGTCCCTAATAGTACAATTGTGAATATTATACACCTCAGCAACATAGCACTCCTCTTGAATTGGGCTAATTTCAATTCTATTTGCTGTTGAGGAAAGCGTTAACCAAGTAAAATTATCAGCTGTCTCAATATTCAAATAAGTTGTTTCTCCCCTGAAAATTGTATCCTCATCCAACCATACAGCATCCAAAATTGGATTGTCATAAATATTGACAAATACTGAATCTTTCATGATGCAACCATCCGTATTTACTACCTCAACAGAATACCAATCAGAGGTATCGGTATAGTCAAAAATACTTGCAGAATCAGTAGCATAAATTACATCAGCAGGATTCCAAGAATAAGAAATTAAAGGAACGCTAGGGTTCAAGTTATTTACTTTTAGGAAAACACTATCCCCTTTACAAAACTCTAAATCTCCAATCAGATTTATATTTATACTTTCCATTTGCACCTTAACACTATCTACTTGCTCACAGATGCTATCAGAAACTTTTACATAAAACATGGCTACACTAGCAACTATTAAGCTATCAGTTAGGCTTAATGTATCTGTAAAACTAGCATTGGAGGACCATAATACATTTGATGCTCCACTATAATTTGCAAATAGTTTTATAGGAATATTACAATAGGAAGTATCCTCACCTGCATCTAGTAAAAAATCAGGAACTACTATTTGTTGTAACAAGGTGTCGGTACAACTTCCATTAGATATTAGTAATTGATAACTTATACTACTAGGTGAATTGCAAAAAGGATTAGAAACATTTGCACTACTTAAATTAGTAGAAGGAAACCAAAAATAAGTAATGGTTGGGTCGTTTACAGGAAGTAAGCCAATTTGAATTTGATCTTCTTCACATTTTACAATACTGGCAATTGTGTCAGATGAGTTGGCAAGTATGTACACTTGCTTAGTGATGGTATCCGAAACATTACACGCTCCAGGAGCAGTGGCAATTAAAGTAACTGTATAATTCCCTGCTTGATTGTAATTGTGTGTTGGATGTTCCAAGGTAGAAGTTGTAGCATCTCCAAAATCCCACTGATAAGTAATTGGTGAATTGGAACTGCTTAAATTCTGAAAACTAACATTGGTATCGCAACCCACCCAATCCGCATTAAAATCAGCAATAACCATTGGGAAATCAAAGTTGAACTTAAACACTCCATTATTACAATTTGGGCTGTTATTGGTTGGTGAAACTGCCCCAGGATTTGGCTCTATCGGAAAGTCAGAATTACCACCACAACCTGCACAAACAGATTGATAAATAATTCCTTTTTTGTCAAAGCGGCTTGTTCCTCCATCAACATGCTCGGCACTTTGGCTTCCTCCAAAATAAGTAGCATATTGCATTCCTGATAAAGCATCATCAAGTACCATTAAATAAAAATCATTACCATCAGTTGCCGTTTGAAAAGCAGAACTACTCACAGGTAAATTAAGAGTGGATAGTGGTCCTCCTGCTGTACCTGAACCCCACCCTGAAAGATAAATTTTATCACAAACATCTACTAAAAAAGCAGTTGGCGAAATATCAGGAGTACCTTTTCCTGTACCTACTACAGTTGATCGCAAAACACTGGACAAATTATCGTTAAATACAGCAACAAACTGCCCCGCTCCAGCTTGTGAATAACTAACATTCTGCACTAAAGTTTGCCCTGTTGCTTTTGTTTGTCCAAATAAATAAACTGCATTAGTACTTCCTACTTCTACAAAATAAGATTGGTCGTATTGTTCTGACCCATAATAAGAAGAGGAGAGGAGTTGTGTCCCCTCAGAATTAATCAAACTGATAAATGCATCTGCACGAACAGAATCCTGATGCACAGTTTGATAAGCATTTGCAGTTATTGGAAAATCAGCAGATGTAGTTCCTCCCGTTATATAAATATTATCATTTTTATCTAAGGCTAAGGAATAAATTCCATCATCAGCACTACCGCCCAAATAAGAACTCCAAATAATAGAAGTAAGCTGATTATCCATTTTAACAATACAGCCTTCCTGCCCGCCATTATTTGTGTTTTGAAAACCAGTTGTAAATGGAAAATCAGAAGATTGAGTACAAGTAGCAATATAAATATTGTTGTTTTTATCAATATCAATTTCCCCTCTTACCTCATCCGCATAATTGAATTTTAACCTAGATGCTGTATTCAAACCATCATTATCCGTACCCCCTACAAAAGTAGAGGCTAGTAGGTTTCCTCCATTAGTACTTAAGCGTGAAACAAAAATATCCGAACCATTAGGGAAGCCAACCCCAATACCTGAAGGAGCAAAAAATGGACCGCCTTTAAAAGTGGTTTGATAAGCTGATAAAGTAGTTGGAAAATCAGCCGAACCAGTAGTACCAAATATAAATAATTCATCAGCACTATTTACAATCATACTGTGAGGTAATTCATCTTTTGTACCACCCAAATAAGTAGAATAAATTCTAATTGTTCCGCTAGTATCGTACTTAGTTATTGCAACATCTGTTCCTCCAGCAGCATTAGCATAATTAAGTTGATAAGCACCTATTGTAGTTGGATAACCTACTCCAAAAGAAGTACTACCACTATACAAAAATCCAAAATTATCATAAGTAGCGGTATATCCAAAATTATCAGTTGTGGAGCCAGAATAAGTTGAAAATTCCAAAATTGGATCAATAACTAAAGGAAAATTTCTGTTGTAATCACCTGGAAAATCAAACGATAGAATATTTCTTTTTAGCTTATAATTACATAAAACCTCAACCTCAACTCCATCTATAATTTGATAAGCGTAAGGTTTGTATTCAAGTGTGCTATTTACGGATGTTTTTACAAGTAAATTTCCATTATCAATAGTAAGGTTACTTGCTCCATCATAGCGCAATTTAATTGCTTTTTCATTGCTATTTTTAGCAAGGTGCAACTCATATTTTAACTTATCCTCATTCACATAAAAATGCAAATCAATGCCGTCATAAATATTTTGTTGAACTTGCTTCTTATAGGACTTAACCTCTGAAACCCAAGTAGACTTTTCACCCAAATAATAGTTCTCAAAAAATTTACTTTCACCTTGAAGTTTAGTTATAATCCTTGTATTTGCATTCAAAAATGAAACAGAATAGGCGTGTGAATTTACAATATTACTAGTAACAAATCCATCATGGATATTTGCTAATTGTTTGCCATCATAAAAAGCATATATGAGTTTTGCCTGCTCAATGAACAAGACTCCAGAAGGAAGATTGGTTTTAGAAAGGACAGTTTTTGGAAATTGTCCTTTATTTTCAATAAAAGGATTTTGTGCGCTAACCAAAAAAAAGAACATAACAAAGAGGGTACTAAATAACTGCTTTAATATGCTTTCTTTAGGTGTCATTACATTTTTAATTCATCAGAATTTGCATTAAACTATCTTTTGCTAACATGTAAGTATCTCTATTTTCTTTTTTGATAGGATCTCCAGGTGGTAATTTTTGTTTGAAAGGATCAACCTGTTTTCCATCTTTCCAAAAACGATAACAAACATGAGGGCCAGTTGCTAAACCAGTACTACCTACATAACCAATAATATCACCTTGCTTTACATATACACCTTTTCTTATTCCAGGTTTTATTTTTGACATATGTAAATACTGTGTTGTGTAGGTTCCATTATGTCTTACTTTTACATAGTTTCCATTGTTCTTGGTGTAAGTTGCTGCAATAATTGTTCCGTTTGCAGTAGACCAAATAGGTGTTCCTCTTTCTGCAGCATAATCTGTACCAAAATGCCCTTTCCACCTACCTGTTACAGGGTGCTTTCTTCTTTTACTATAGCGAGATGAAATACGCTTATAATCAACTGGAGCCATTAAGAAAGCCTTCCTTAAAGTTTTTCCTTCCTCATCATAATAATCTCCAAAATTCTCATTTTCTTTGTAATAAAATGAATAGAAATCTTGTCCTTTATGCGTAAATTCTGCTGCTAATATTCTACCAATACCAATATAAATTCCATCAATGTACTTATCTTCATAATACACTCTAAAACCATCTCCTTTTTGGATTTTAAAAAAGTCAATCGTCCAAGCATAAATAGTTGAAAGCTCAGCTGTTAATTTTGGACTTAGCTTTTGCTCTTCCATAGTCATCCATAAAGATGATTTTATTGTTCCTGAAGCTGTTTTTAACTTTACTGTTACTGGTTTTTTTCCTTTATAAACATCAATTTCACTTCTTAAATCAAATACAACATAGTTGGTTGCATCAATTTCATAGATAAAATATTGTGCCTTTTTAGTAGAATCAGTAGCACAAATAACGGTATAATTTTTCCCAGCATTTACTCGTCTCACATCAAAAATACCTTTTGATTTCTGAACAATTTTATTTATCTCAGGGTGGTCAATATGATTCAAATAAAGGATCTCCCCCATAGTTTGTCCACTTTTTACAACCCCTTTTGTTACCTGAAATGAGTCTACTAGGATGTCATACTCATAAGAAGGCTCAACTATTTCTTCAACCTGCTCAACTACTACTTCCTTTTTTTCTGTGTTTATGTTAGATAACATAAATAGTAATGCAGTACCCATTACTAGTATTCCAAACCATTTTTTCATACCGCTAATTTACTCCTTTAAATTATTCTGTAATGTTAATTATTCTTCAATTATTGACAATGGATATTTCAATTCTTTATAGACATCTAACACTGCCTTTATTATTCCTGCCCAAATCTTTGTTTCCACCTTTATAAGTAGATGATTTTTATCATCTGTAATCCAAATTTTAATTTCCTCTCCATCTTCAAAAACCCTTCCTTCTTGCATTTTGGGCTGAAAAACCATGCAATTTATCTTTCCAAATTTTGTATCTAAAACTTCATTTTGCAAATATTTTATTTCCAAATAATAATTTTCATCATCCATAAAAATAGGAATATAAAAAGACTCTCCATCAAATATACTTTCCTTTTTAAAAGTTCGTGCGTAAAACAATGCCGACAACATATCTTGAGCATTAGCTGGAATGACAAATATGCTATCTTGAGTTGTTACATTACTATCCTTGTGGCTAAAGCTATATTGCTGATTAATTAAATGTCCTCCTTCATTTACATCTCTATTAAACTCAAGAGGAAGTAGGGTAGAGGTGTCAATAAAAGTTTCATAAATATCACGAACCTTAAAAAACCAATCAAAAAAAGGAGCTGTTTTTCCTTTACCAACAATATAAAAACTTGGCTTTTGATTTATTGTTTTGATTTCTGCAATTTCTAAATCAGCATAGCCCACCCAAATTGGACCAAAAGAAACTTTATAAGCTGCATATTCGCCAACCTTGTACGGTAAATTAGTTTGTGAAAAAACAGAGCTTGTAAAAAAAAGAAAAACTATGAATAAGGATAATCTCATAGTACAAATATAGTAATTATCCCTGTTTATGAAGATATTTTGAGAAAGCTAATAAATCAGATTCTTCAAAATGATTAGCCATAATATGTAATCCAACAGGTAAACCGTTACTATGGTTTCCTATAGGAATTGAAATTGCAGGGTTTCCAGCAAGGTTAGCTTGTACTGTAAAGATATCCTCCAGATACATAACGGTAGGGTCAGTATGTTTTGTTCCTATATCAAAAGGTGTGTGTGGAGTAGTAGGAGAAATTACAAAATCAAAATTCTCAAACATCTCATTGGTTTTATCTTGTATTAGCCTCCTTATTTTTTGTGCTTTTGTAAAGTAAGCATCATGATAGCCTGAGCTCAACACAAAAGTACCAAGCATAATTCTTCTTTTTACCTCCTCACCAAAACCTTCAGTACGACTATTGATATATGTACTTTCCAAATCAGTAATATTTTCACTTCTATACCCATAATGCACTCCATCAAAACGCGCTAAATTAGAAGAAGCCTCTGCAGTTGTAATTACATAATAAGTAGGTACTAAATAATCCAAATAAGGAAAAGAAATGGGCTCAACAGTATGGCCCTCTGCTTTTAAATCCTCAATTTTAGTTTCTATTAATTGCTTTATCTCTGGATCCAGCCCTTTACTTTCCAAGCATTCTTTTATGTAGGCAATTCGCTTAGGATTATTGTCCAATTTTGCTTTGGAATATTCCTCAACTTTTCTTGTAGAGACCGTACTATCAAACTCATCAGCACCAGCAATTACCTCTAATAATAATGCTGCATCATCAACCGTATTTGTTAAAGGTCCCATTTGGTCGAATGAAGAGGCATAAGCAATTAATCCATAACGAGAAACACGAGCGTAAGTAGGTTTAAGACCAACAACACCACAAAAAGCTGCAGGCTGCCTAATTGACCCTCCAGTATCACTACCTAAAGTTGCTAAACAAAGTCCTGCTGCAACTGCTGCTGCCGAACCTCCTGAGCTACCTCCTGCTACTTTTTTATTATCTATTGGGTTTTTAACAGTACCATAAATTGTATTTTCATTAGCTGATCCCATTGCAAATTCATCACAATTTAAACGGCCAATAATAATAGCATCTTCAGCTAATAATTTTTCAATAACTGTTGCACTAAATAAAGACTCAAACCCATCTAAAATTTTGGATGATGCTGATACCTTATGGTTTTGATAACATAAATTATCTTTAATCCCAATCACCATTCCTGCTAATTTACCTGCAGTGCCCATTTTTAATTTATCATCTACCGCTAATGCTTGACTCATTGCCTCATCAGTATATACCTCAACAAAAGCATTTAAGTGCTGATTTTCAGCAATAGTATTAAGGTAGGAATTGGTAATTTCTACACAGGTAGTATTGGAAAATGAAAGTGCATTTTGCACTTCATTAAAGGAACGAAAAGTTGTCAATGCTTAAAGGTATTAATCTTCTTTATTATCTTCTTTCAAGTCTTTAGTTGCATCCTTGAATTCTTTCATTCCTTTTCCTAGTCCCTTCATTAATTCTGGAATTTTTTTACCTCCAAACATTAATAAAAAAACCAAAACAATAAGTACAATTTGCCATGGGCCAATCATTCCTAATAATATTGCTGATGTCATAATTTTAAATGTTAAATGAATATGCAAATTTAGGCATTTTGATTTAATAAGCCTTATATAACCATTTGGATGGGTCGTGTTTGTCATAACCCTTCCAAATTTCAAAATGCAATTCTGTTTTTTCTTCTATTTCTTGGGTAAATACAACCCCTATTTTCTCCTTAGCCAATAGTTTGTCACCTACTTTTACACTTACCTCTTTAAGTCCAGAATATACACTAAAATATTCCCCATGATTCATTAAAATTGCCTTTCCTTCACCCTTAATAAAAAATATTCTACTAACTGTCCCATCAAAAACAGCTCTTACTTTCATGTTTTTATCAGTTGCAATATCAATACCATTATTAAAAGTTTCCACTCCAGCAAAAACAGCATGCTTTTGCCTACCATACCCCTGTACAATTACCCCTTTTGCCAAAGGCCAAGGTAGTTTTCCTTTATTGTTATTAAATTCTGATGACAAAGCCATTGCCTCAGGAGTTAAAGAAAAACCTTTATTTTTCTTTTCTGCCTCCTCTCTTGCTTTGCGGATTTCTTCCTCAATTATCTTACGAATTTCATCATCTAGCACTTTAGTACGCTTTTGTTTCTCCTTCAGCTGCTTTTTAAATAACCTTTCAGATTTACTCAACTTATTTACTAATTCTTGTTTTTCCTGTTTAGTTTCACTAATTGTATTAAGCTCGGTTTTCTTAGCTCCAATTAATTCCTTTTTTGATAAAGACTCTGAGATAAGCTGCTCTTTCTGAGCATCTAAATTGATTTTTTGGCTTTCTAATTCTTGTTGGCTTTCGGTAATCTTTACAGCTTGATTTTTTCGGAAAGAAGCATATTGTTTTAAGTAAATTATGCGCTTATATGCTTGATTAAAATCTTCTGCAGAAATAATAAAAATCAAATCATTACGATTGCCTTTCTTCTTAAAGCAAGCAAAAATCATTTTTGCATATTCACTTTTTAACAGCTCCAAATTTTCTTGCTCATCTAAAATTGATTGCTCTGTTCTAATAATTGATTGCTCTGTTTTTTTTATCTGCTTATTCAATAAGCTTATCTCAATATTCAAGGTCTGCAATAAGCGTTCTTTATTATTGATTTGCCTATCCAACACCTTTAAATAACTTAAAGATTTGGTTTTATTTGCTTTTGTTTTGTTTAACAAATCAGTAGTAAAACTAATCTCCTTTTCAATACTTAACTTTTGTTTTTTAAGTTCTTCTTTAGTTTGAGAAAAGGCTGAGAAACTTAGCAAAAACCCAATGAATAAAAGGATATATTTATTTAGCTTCAACATAGGAAATTGGTATTTTAAAATGTAGTTTTTGTTTTTCATTAAAAACTATTTTTGAGTAATTTAAAGTTGCTTCAAAATTTTCAACTGATTTTACTTTTAGTTTAAACTCCTCTGGGAAAATAAAGTCAGCTTCATTTGTAAAGTCCGAAAACTCATAAATTAATTCATTATCTCCATCCAAAATATTTGCAGTTAATATCCTATATAAATCAGCCGACACTTTATAACTCGTCTTCTTAGCAATTAATTCAAATGCATTATCAACCAACTGAAACTTGTATGAGACTTTTAAAAAATTAGGATTTGCCGTTATCATTTCTTGCACTTGCTGAAAAGAAATATCTGTTTTTAAAAAACTTGAAATATGTGAAATTGGTTTTTTAAAATATGTTTTATTTGTCCGATTGATGTAGTAAACAGAATCAGGAGTTAGCATAGTTCTGAATAATTCAATACCAAAAGGAGCGCTAACAGAAGCCCAAACAACACTATCTTTTCTGAATTTAATATTGATATTTAAGGTAATATCTCTCTCGTCCTTAATCAAATTTACCTTTCCTTTTAAGGCTAGCCATTCTGGAGTTTTGTTTTTGGAATTTACCCTTGCAATTAATTCTTTTGCATTTTTTGGAGCTACAGAATAATCAACTACTGTTAGCTTAGTACTACAAGAGCTTAAGATAAGAATTAAAAAAAAGTAGGATAACAACTTATTCATATAGCTTCCCTTCTTCTATTTTCTGATTCAAAAATTGGCTTGCTTCTCCAAGCTCTTTTGCCTTTTTCCATTGAGAAATAGCCTTGTCAATACTTCCAATCTTGTATAAAATATCGCCATAATGTTCCACCACAACAGCACTTTTATCACCCCCATTTTGCAGGGCTTTTTCCATCCATTCTTTTGCTTTTTTATATTCCTTAAGTTCATATAAAATCCAAGCATAAGTATCCTGATAAGTACCATTGTCTTTTTCCAAGTTATTACACCTTAATGACATTTCTTTTGCTCTTTCTAACCTTATCTTTCTTACCGAAAGGTAGTATGCATAATTATTAAGGATTAGCACATTATTTGAATCAATCTCTAAAGCTTTTTCATAATATTCATCCGACAATTCATGCTCTTTAGTTGCATGATAAGAGTCAGCTAATGAAGAATAAAACTCTAACAATAGGATATCATTGTCTATGATGAATTCAATTCCCATTTCCAAAGTTGAAATCGCCTCAGGATAATGCTTAAACCATTTGTTAGATACCCCATTAAAATAATAAAATAAAGGATCAGTTGGAAAATAAGTTAAAGCCTTCTCACTTGTTTTAAGCATTCCTTCAAAATCATTCTGTTCCGCTTGAATAAACAATACTTGGCTCCATACTTGGCTTTTTGTCTTATCCTTTTCTAGTACAATTAAATATTGCTTTTTAGCTTCCTCAAAACGACTATCAGTATAAAGTATATCAGCATAAACCGCATGGGGTTTTACTTCATTTGGATGAGCTTCAATCAGTAGCTTTGCCAATGCATAAGCTTGCTCGCGCATACTATCATTTACTGCAAGTAGTTGAAAATAAGAAACTAAAATTCGAACCTTAATATCAACTCCTAATTTTGTGCTTTTAAAAGCTAGTTTCAACTCTTCAAAAGACTTCATATTATCCCCTTGCTCACGATAATAGTCTGCTAAGGTTAAGTGAATTCTACCATTTTCGGGAGCAATGACAGCTAATTTTTTAAAGATTTCAAAAGCCTTATCTTTTTCATCATTCAGCAAATATACTTCTGATAATATTTCCAAAGCCTCAATATCATTAGGGAATGATTCAATCAACTTTAATAATTCACTAATTGCACTTTTCTTTTTTTGCAACTCCATATACAACTTATGCTTCTGCATGGACACCATCTTTTCAATTCCTTTATTTTCTTCTAAATCATCATAAACAGCAATTGCTTTTAAAAAATCATTATCATAAATATAAGTATCGGCCAACATGTAATACAACTCCTCATTTCCCGGCTCATCAAGTAATAATTTTTTATACTGTGTAGCCGCATTTTTAAAATCCTGATTACTAAAAAGGATTTCAGCATAAGCCAACCTATACCATCTGTTGTTTTCTTCAATTTTAGTTGCTATTTTTATCTGCTCAACAGCCAATTCTATGTTCCCTTGGCTTTTATTAATTAATGCTGATTCATAAAAAGGAACCGCCTGCTTATCGTTTAACTTTATACACTTTTGAAAGTATTTTAAGGCTTCTTCAAAGTTTTCTAAAGATTTTGCTTTTAAAGCCCCAAATAAATGAGTGTTGTACATGAAATTATCTTTATCAACCTCTTGCTCAACAACCTTTTTTTTCTTGTTTTTTCCCTCTGGATAATAGGATTTCCATTGCGCAAAAGTTTGCACACTCACTAAACATAATAAAATTATTATCCCTTTTTTCATAATTATTTTACTCCTGTACTACCAAATCCTCCCGCACCTCTTTCTGAATCCTCTAGTGATTCAACTTCAACCCACTTTGCTTGTTCGTGTTTTGCAATTACCATTTGCGCCACTCTTTCCCCATTTTCAATAATGAATTCTTCTGATGAGAGATTGACCAAAATTACGCCTATTTCTCCTCTATAATCAGCATCAATAGTTCCTGGTGAATTAAGAACTGTAATTCCTTTTTTATACGCCAAACCACTTCTAGGACGCACTTGTGCTTCATACCCTTCTGGAAGTTCAATAAACAAACCTGTTTTCACCAAAGTTCTTCCTAATGGCTTTAAAGATATTGACTCTGTTAAATTAGCTCTTAAATCCAAGCCTGCCGATTGTGAAGTTGCGTATGCTGGAGAATCGTGCTGTGATTTATTTACAATTTTTATATTCATTTTTAATTCAATTATTTAGGGTTTGAAATTACTGTTTTATTCTGTTTTTCTAATACAAATATCGAAATGATAAATCCGACTAAATACAAAGAGTTATACCACATACTTGAATCTGTAAAATAGATGAAGAAATAAATACCTAACATACCTAAAAGATATAAGCCTATTCTGCTTACTTGATAGGGAATAGGAAAATGTTTTTTGCCTAAGTAATATGAGGCAATCGTCATACTGAAATAACAGATTAAAGTAGTCCAAGCCGAACCAACAAAGCCAATAATAGGAATAAGCGTAAAGTTAAGGGTGATTGTAATTATGGCTCCAAAAACAGAAAGATACGCTCCATATTTTGTTTTCTCGGTAAGTTTGTACCAAATGGAAAGGTTGTAATAAATTCCTAAAAATAGATTAGCCAATAACAAGATTGATACCACTAAAAATCCTCTTTCATCATGATACTCACTTCCTAAAAAGCCTTTTATAATATCATAGAAAATAGTAACCCCTAAAAATATAATTGCCATTACAATTGTAAAATACTTCATTACATCAGCATATATTTTTTTGCTATTTCCTTCTTTTTCTTGTGCAAAAAAGAAAGGTTCTGCAGCAAACCTAAAGGTTTGGATAAATAATGTCATTATAATGGACAGCTTATAAAACGCACCATATAAACCCAACTCTGAAGCAGCAATTTCAGTATTTGGTAACAAGTGTTTTAATAAAATTCTGTCAATTGTTTCGTTAGTCATCCCCGCTAAACCTGCAATAAGTAGGGGTAAAGCGTATATCATCATTTTTTTCCAAAGTACTTTATCAAATCTCCAAGATGAATTAATCATCTCTGGGAAAAGCATTACTAAAGTAACTATTGAAGCAATTAAGTTAGAAATAAAAATGTATTCAATACCAAACTCTTTATGTACAATAAAGTATAAGTTCAATCCAATATTTACAAATATATTTATCAAACGAACTAAAGCAAATCGTATTGCCTTATCCTGCTCTCTTAATCTTGCAAATGAAATAGACGCAACCGCATCTAAAGCGATTATTATTGCAAACCATTCAATGTATTCAGTATGCCCAGCATAGCCCATCCAACTAGCAATTGAGGGTGAGCTTGCAAACATCAATACCACAAAAATAATAGAAGAAACAATTAAGGATATTAGTGCGGTACTGTAAACAACCTTTACATCATTATCCTTTTTGGAAAACCTAAAAAAAGCGGTTTCTAAACCATAAGTAAGTACAATAACCAGAAAAGCAACATAGGCATATAGCTCGGTTACCACTCCATATTCAGCCGGCAAAAAATAACGAGTATAAAGCGGGACTAAAAGGTAATTCAACAACCTTCCAATCACGCTACTCAAACCATAGATTGCAGTTTGGCTCGCTAATTTCTTAAGCGGATTCAATTAAAAATTTGCTTTTCTTTTTTCCATAAATGCTGTTGTACCCTCAATAAATTCTGGTGTTTCAAAACAAGAACCAAATTCAGTTATCTCAACATCATAGCCATTTACACCATCAGTAAAACCAGCATTAACTGATTTTATTGCCTTAGCAATTGCCATTGGAGAGTTGCGTTTTATTTTTGAAGCCAGTTTCTCAGCCATAGGAATTAATTCCTCCTGTGCGCAAACATAATTTACCAACCCCCATTCTTTTGCCTCATTAGCCGATAGCATTCCTGCAGTTGTAATCATCTCCATAGCTTTTCCTTTCCCTACTAAGCTTGCTAATCTTTGTGTACCTCCATAGCCTGGAATAACACCTAATGAAACCTCAGGGAGTCCCATTTTAGCATTATCAGATGCTATACGAATATGACAAGCCATAGCTAATTCTAAACCACCTCCGAGCGCAAAACCATTAATAGCAGCAATTGATGGAGTAGCAGCATTCTCTAATAAATCAAATAACAATTCTTGTCCCTTTCTAGCCAAGTTCTCTCCTTTACTCTTATCAAATTCAGCAAACTCTTTAATATCAGCACCTGCAACAAAGGCTTTGTTTTCAGCTCCAGTCAGAATAATGCACCTTACATCAGAATCAGTATCAGCAGCCGTAATAGCTTGATTAAGCTCAACAATTGTTTCTCCATTTAAAGCATTTAACTGCTTTGGACGATTAATTGTAATATAACAAACACCCTCATTAGTTTCACTTAATATATTATTATAATTCATGGTTTTTAGTTTTTACAAATATAGAATATTCAGTTGAGATGAAATAAAAAAACCCTCTTGCTAGGAAGAGGGTTTTTAACAATTCTATTTAAAAATTATTTAACCGTTTAATGCTTCAGCACCACCAACAATTTCTAAGATTTCTCCAGTAATTGCAGCTTGCCTTGCTTTGTTGTAAGTTAAAGTCAATTCTTTTTTCAATTCTGATGCATTATCAGTAGCCTTATGCATTGCAGTCATTCTTGCTCCATGTTCAGCAGCATGAGAATCTAAAACTGCTTTAAATAATTGAGTTTTTAAAGATTTAGGAATTAGCTCTTCAACAATTTCTTGTTTAGTTGGCTCAAAAATATAATCTCCAGTAGATGCTCCTTCATTTTCAGTAGCTTGTACTGGCAAGAAGTTTTCTGCCTGAATAATTTGAGTAGCTGCATTTTTAAACTGATTATAAACCAATACTACTTTATCATAATCACCCTCAACAAACTGCTCCATAATCCCCACAGCAACCTTAGCAACATTATCAAATGTTAAGTCGCCAAACAAAGCATCATGCGTACTAACAACATTAAAGCCATTCTTGGAAAAATGCTCAGAAGACTTTTTTCCAATTGAAAGAATGCTCACATTAGCGTTTGCATAATCCTCATTAATCAAAGCTTTTGCTCTTTTCATAATGTAGGCATTAAAACCACCACACAACCCTCTGTTAGAAGTAACTGTTACCAAAAGTACATTCTTAATTTCACGCTCTTGCGAATACACCCCTCCATCAGAACTATCTAAACTAGCACTTAAATTTTCTAATAATTCGGTCAACTTATTTGCATAAGGTCGCATCTGAATAATTGCATCTTGCGCTCTTTTAAGCTTTGCTGCAGATACCATTTTCATTGCAGAAGTAATCTGCATAGTTGACCCAACAGATGTAATTCTAGACCTTATTTCTTTTAAGTTAGCCATTGTTTAGTTTGCGTATTTTGAAGATAAATCAGCAGCTACAGTTTCTAAAGTTGACTTAATCTCATCCGTTAATTTTCCTGCTGCTAAAGCATCTAAAGTGTCTTGGTGCTTAGCATGTAAGAATGCAATAAACTCACCTTCAAATTCTTTAATCTTATTTACAGGAACATCCATTAATAAGCCGTTAGTTCCACAGAAGATAATTGCTGCTTGCTCTTCAACTCTTAAAGGAGAATATTGTCCTTGCTTTAAGATTTCAACATTACGCTTACCTTTTTCAATTACTGCATTTGTTGCAGCATCTAAATCAGAACCAAACTTAGCAAATGCCTCTAACTCTCTATATTGTGCTTGATCTAGTTTTAATGTTCCAGAAATCTTTTTCATTGACTTAATTTGTGCAGCACCACCAACTCTTGATACCGAAATACCAACATTAATTGCAGGACGAACACCTGATAAGAAAAGATTAGACTCTAAGAAAATCTGACCATCTGTAATCGAAATTACATTGGTAGGAATATAAGCAGATACATCTCCCGCCTGAGTTTCAATAATTGGTAAAGCAGTTAATGAACCACCACCTTTTACAATACCTTTTAATGATTCTGGTAAATCATTCATTTGTGAAGCAATAGTATCATCATTAATAACTTTTGCAGCACGCTCTAATAATCTTGAATGTAAGTAAAATACATCACCAGGATAAGCCTCACGACCTGGAGGTCTTCTTAATAATAAAGATACCTCACGGTAAGCCACTGCTTGTTTTGATAAATCATCAAAAACAATTAATGCAGGACGACCAGTATCTCTAAAGAATTCACCAACTGCTGCTCCGGCTAATGGTGCATAAAACTGCATTGGTGCAGGATCAGCAGCACTTGCAGCTACAATTACAGTATAAGCTAAAGCTCCTGCTTTTTCTAAAGTATCAACTAAACCAGCTACTGTAGATGCTTTTTGTCCAACAGCAACATATACACAGAATACAGGTTCTCCTTTATCATAAAATTCTTTTTGATTGATAATTGTATCAATAGCTACAGCAGTTTTTCCTGTTTGTCTATCTCCAATAATCAATTCTCTTTGTCCTCTTCCTACAGGAATCATAGCATCAACTGCCTTAATACCTGTTTGTAAAGGCTCATCAACTGGCTGGCGGTAAATTACACCTGGCGCCTTTCTTTCAATTGGCATTTCGTAAGTAGCTCCTGTAATAGGTCCTTTTCCATCAATAGGATTACCCATTCCATCAACAACTCTACCTAACATTCCTTCACCTACATTGATAGATGCAATTCTGTTTGTTCTTTTTACCGTATCACCTTCTTTAATCCCTTTTGATGGGCCTAAAAGTACAACTCCAACATTGTCCTCTTCAAGGTTCAATACAATTGCTTTTAATCCGTTTTCGAATTCAACTAACTCACCTGATTGAACATTTGAAAGCCCATAAATACGAGCAATACCATCTCCAACCTGCAATACAGTACCTACTTCTTGTAGTTCTGCTTCAGATTTAAATCCTGATAATTGTTGTCTTAAAATTGCTGATACTTCAGCTGGTTTTACTTCTGCCATTTTTTTGTGTTTTTTTAGAAGTCCTGTATGTACAGGTTTTTGTTAAATGTTTGTCTTAGTTCGGAAATTGCTTTCGATACACTTGCATCTAGTTGCTTATCTCCCATTCTGATGATAGCACCACCAATAATTTTTTCATCAACTTTTTCAGTCAACTCCACATTATCATCACCATATTTTTTTATGAAATTAATTACCTCAGCTCTTAATGCTTCATCCAAAGGTGCAGCAGTAGTAACTGTAGCAGTTTCAATTTTGTTATGCTCTTTATATAAAGCAATAAAGCTACTTGCAATTAAAGCCAATAAACTTTCTCTTTTCTTAGTAGTAATTATGTTGATAAACGCCATACTTACCTCACCTAATTTAGAAGCAAAAATCTCTTTTAGAATGCTTAATTTATGATCCGTTTTTACAATAGGGCTTTTAAGTAATAAAGAAAGCTCTTTGCTATCTGTACAAACTGCATCAAGCAATACCATATCATTATAGGATTGCTCCAATGTGTTTTGCTCAATTGCTAATTGCAATAAAGCTTTTGCGTATCTTATTGTTACTCTTGATTGCTTCATTATACTATTTCGTTAATTTTAATGCTTCAGCAACTAACTCGTTTTGTTTGTTTTTGTCAGATAATTCTGATTTTAAAACCTTTTCAGCAATATCAATTGACATATCAGCAACCTGATTTTTAAGTTCAGTAATTGCTTTCATTTTTTCATTATTGATTTGCTCTTTAGCTGAAATTAAAATTTTGTCAGCTTCAGTATTTGCTTGTTCCTTAGCTTCATTTACAATTTTACCCTTCATCTCTCTTGCTTCTTTCAACAATACATCTCTTTCAATTCTAGCTTCCGCTAAAATTCTTTCATTATCAGCATTTAATGCTTGCATTTCTGCTTTCGCTTTTTCTGCTGCTTCTAATGCATCTTTAATTCCATCTTCACGCTCTTCAACAGCAGTTAAGATTGGTCCCCATGCAAATTTCTTTAGCAAAAGAATTAATGCAATAAAAAGTAATGATTGCCAAAAAAATAATCCTACTGAAAAGTCGTTTATTAATTTATCCATTTTTGTTTTTTTTCTGTTTAATTTTTAAAATATAATCAAAACTGCAAGCAACCCTTGCAGTTTTGATTAATAGGTTTGTTATACTGCAAATAATGCAGCAAATCCAATACCTTCAATTAGTGCTGCAGCAATAAGCATAGCCGTTTGGATCTTAGCAGTAGCTTCTGGTTGTCTTGCAATAGCGTCCATTGCCGACCCACCAATTCTACCGATACCAATACCTGCTCCGATTACTACTAAACCTGCACCTACAATAGCTGGAATTTCCATAATTAAATTGATTTAAAATTAAACACTCTAGTTAATACTTTTATTAATGATCATCATGCTCCTCAACAGCTGAACCAAAGTAAAGTGCTGATAACATAGTGAAAATATATGCTTGTAAGGCTGCTACTAACAACTCTAATAATGCTAATGCAAATGCCAATCCAAACGACAAAGAACTACCTATCCATCCTTTGAATATAAATATCAATCCTAAAATACTCATTAGCACGACATGCCCAGCAGTAATGTTCGCATACAAACGAATCATTAAAGAAAAAGGCTTGATAATTGTTCCTAACAACTCAATTGGAGCTAAAATAAATTTCATTGGAACTGGCACACCTGGCATCCAAAAGATATGACCCCAGTAACTTTTATTAGCAGTAACTGTAGTTAGCACATAAGTAATAAGTGCCAAAGAAAGGGTTACTGCAATATTGTTAGTTACATTTACACCTAATGGAGTTAACCCAAATAAATTAATAATCCAAATAAAGAAAAATACAGTAAGCAAGTAACTCATGTATTTCTTATAGTGCTTTTCCCCAATATTAGGAATAGCAATATCATCTCTTATATAAAGAACAATTGGCTCTAACAATCTACCCATTCCACTTGGCAAAGCAGATTTTTTATATGATTTCGCCATTCTTGTAAACATGATTAACATCATTAAAAATACAATCATAATGAAGGTTACATTCTTAGTAATAGAAAAATCAATAGGATGTAGGCCACTTGCCTCAATAATATGCCCATGGTCCAAAGAATAAGTTCTACCATTTACAGTATGAGATTTTGTTCCGTGATGAAAATTAGCAGATGAAAAAATATCCAAATTACCATCTGTATACAAAATTATAGGTAGTGGAAATGAAAGGTCATGTGTTAAAATAAAATCATGCGAATCCATTAAGTGATGCGCAATTGTTTCTTTTATCTCGGTTTTGATGTCTTTTTCACCATGATTTACATGCTCTTCAGCTGAAACATTAAGGTTTGTAAAAGCCGAGATTACTAGGGTGAAAATTATTGTTTTTATATTCATCTTACAGGACTATGATTGTCTTTTTAAAAATCGGTGCAAATCTAACTATTTATGTTAATTCCGAAAACAAATTAGCCCTTTTCTTTAGTTAAGCTATTTAAAGATAGTAACCATCTAATTTTACGCCTTATTTAACTCTTTTATCAATTGTTGGGTCTCAACCGATAAAGCTACCGAATATGGAATAAAAAAAGATAAGAACTCTAGCCTACTAACTAAATCATCTTGCATAAAAAGAGGATAAAGAAAAATAAAGAATAATGTAAATTTAATCATACTCCCCCCTAAAAAAAAGAAACCTAAACGTTCAGTTTTTTTTTCTCTGTTATTATAAATGAAGGTAAATATTACAATTGTTAGTAGGAAATTTCCAATATAAGAAGTTATAATACTATTAGCAAATGCATCATGATTCAGTAAATGCAAAACACTTAGATGTGCAATAAAAATTACTAAAAGAATTGAAAAAAGAATTAAGATAAACCCTTTTAAAGCTCTGCTACTCATCCCGATTATTGAGTTTGTTTAATTGTTGGATTACACTATACATTGCAATAATTAATGCTAATAAAACACCTGCAATAGTAAACCAAGGTTTTTCAAAAGCATATTTTGTATCAAGCAATTTCCCTAAATAAGCACCTAAATAAATAGTTATTCCTATCTGAAAAGGAACAGAAGTTAGAACTAAATACCGATTAAGCGGTCTTTTCTTTTTGTTCGGTTTTTCCAGCATCTTTAATATCTTTAATTACCGCACCCATACTACATGAACCTGTAAATTCAGCTCCTGGCTCAATTGATAGTTTATTAGTGATGATATCACCATTTAATTTTGCTGTTGCTTTTAATGAGAGTAGTTGTGAAACTGAAATTTTTGCTTTTATTGTTCCTGAAATATCAGCATCTTTACATTCAATATCTCCCTCAATAATTCCCTCTCTTCCTAACACAACTTTTCCCTCAGTAATTACTGAGCCTTTTAATGTTCCGTCAACTCTAATATCACCTTTTGAAAATACATCTCCTGTGATTACGGTTCCTGCTCCAATCATATTCACAGCTGCTGTTGTTTCTCCTTTTTTCATTGATTCATTTTTATTTGTAAACATCTTAATTAAAGTATTTGTTAGTGCAAAACTACTAAAATATTTTAAAGACTTAATTATTGTCTAAATAATTCTTTTTAAAGAAGTTGTAATACCCTTCAACATCCTTATTTTTATAAAATTCCTTAAAGTTTTCCATTGAAATAGCTAGCACTTTAAAGTCAGCTTTTTCAAGCTCATTAATAATTGTGCTATTTGAGTTAAAGAGTTGATTATACAACATAACACCCTCAACATTGGCAAATGTTTTAATCATTAAAAGGTGCTTATCTAAACCCATCATCATTGCACTTATTTCAAATACTTCATTTTCAAAATCCTTAGCATGATAATCAGAAATCAATGTTTTTAAATAGTTGATATCTACCCCTTCTTTTGGCAAAATAAGAAGGGTCATGTGTGTTTTTGAACTTCTATACAGATAAGGAGATTCCATTAAAGCTTGTTCATTTGCTTTTTGCATAGCTACAGGATCTTTTAAAACACTTAACAAATATTCTGATTCAGCAATAATATCTAAATCTTCTTTAAATGAAATAATCAAGTTAAGGCTATTTATTAAATTTGCCGTATCCTTAATTCCAGCAAAAGAAAGCGCCCTTAAGAAAGTATATTTTGTTCTATAATCATCCTCTTTTAGCTCATTTGTTTGCAGGATAACCTTTTCGTATTCTTTTGCAAAATAACTACTGTACACAAGCTGATAATCTATTTCTTTCTGATCCTTTTCTGTAACCCACTCATCCTGGAAATTAGGATTTGTTAACAATTGAGCATACACACTATTTGGAAAGTTATGTAGTAATAAGTTTTTCATCACCTCCGCTTCCTGCTCCTTTCCTACCTCCAGATGATTAGTATATACATTGTAATAAGCCAAAGCTGCATAGTTTTTGTCATATGGAAAACGAGAAAGCAAGTTCATAAATAAGGAGGAGCTCTTATTATACTCTAGCAATCCATTTTTATAAATAACCCCCGTTTGATAAGTAGATTCTTTTATCATTTCATTTGAATTAGCAAAATCTTCTTCTGTTTTTGGTAATTTATCCAAGTAATATTTTGGGTCTTTTTTATTTTCTGTTATCACCTCAGTACTATCTGAAGCAATTGAATCAATTTCAAAAGTATTATTTACTTTTTTATCTTTTCTTCTCCAATCATCTTCTAGCTTTCGTTTTCCCCATTTTTTTCTGAATTCTGAAAGTCCAAAACTTAAAGTTGCTGGGTTATAAAAATACCACTTCCCTCCTGATGTATTATTTCCAAACTGCTCGCCTCTCCCACCATTTCTATTGTTTTCATACATCATTTGTTGTTTGGAGCGTTCAACCTCTAAAGCTTCTCGTTCTTTTTCAACTTCATCCTGTATAATTTGATTAATGATTGTGTTTAATTCTGTCTTTGGAAGAGATGCTAAAGCCTGTAAACTATCTTGCATATTAATTATATCCAAATGATAAACTAAATCCTGAAGAACTTCATGGTTATCTTTTGCTAATTCGTATGCTCTAAAATCATCCTCCATATAAAATAGAGTACTGTCATAATATATTTTAGATGATTTATACAAAGCTCTATTGTAATCAATTCTAGCAAGCGCTAAAAATGACAATGCTTTTTGCGACTCATTTATTATGCTGTTTACGGTAGAAAGCGTGTAATTATCAATAGCTGAAAGCGTATCCGAATTATTCATATCCATTTCAGCAAGTGTGTAATAAATCTGATCTAGATACTCCTTGTTCTTATCATCTTTCGTCATTTTCAGCAATTTTTGACGCATTTTATCAGTGTCTCTACTTCCAACCTCTAATGATCGTGCTAAATTCATTTTAGCATTAAATACCATTTCGTATTCAGGATTTGACTTTAGAACTTGTTCGTATTTCTTTTTAGCACTCCTAAAGTTATCGTGTTGCTGATAAATTTGTGCCATTATATAATTGTAGCGCACTTTCTTTCTTTTCCTATTTATCAGCTTATCTAGCTTGCCCAAATTCTCTAAAGCAAGAGGATAATTTTCTTGTTGTAAATAAAAATCAGCAGCTACAGTTGCTCGTTCAGTTTCTAAATTCTTTGGGAATTTTCTGTCATTTTCAAGCTCATCTAACTCCATTTCAGCATTAGTAAAATCTCCTTTTTCAACATAACTTCTAATCAACCATAAAGACGCCTCAAATCTGATTTCATTTTTCTTATACTCATTTTTAATAAAACTAAATGTTTTAATTGCTTCATCAAACTCTCCTTTATAGAAATAGGATTTTCCTACCAAAAGATAATTATCATCAATCCACTTGCAGTACTCTTTTCCTTTTATTTTTATGGAATGTCTTTGAATAACAATAGACCCTTTTTTGATGGCCTTATCCATATAGGAATGTATTTTCTTTGATTTTTTTAAATCCCCAATTGGATAAACTGGAAGAATAGCTGTATAATCATCTTTATACCCCTCATGCAGTTTTTTTATTCCAGATTTAATACTTTCTTTTCCATTAAAATACCCGTTATACTTAGCTGTTGTATTATGAAATGTACGACTAACCCAAGTCTTTTTTTTGGTAGAACAACTCGTAGAAATCAACAATAATATTGCTAAAAAACCCTTAACTATATGCTGTGTATTTACCTTCACTTGGATACTAAACTTCTTTTATTTAAAATTATTTTACTGCTAATCGTAAAATTCTCGCAAATATGCTTATAATTTTATGATATTTGCAAACATTATGCAAGATAAAGAAGGAGGAGAAAAATATTGGTCTAAATTGTTACATAAATATCGTTTTGTAATAATGACTGACAGCTCATTTGAAGAAAAACTATCAGTAAAATTATCTCGGTTAAATGTTTTGGCTTTCATAGGGATTTTTGTTTTTGCTTGTTTTTTCAGCACACTACTATTAATTGCATACACCCCATTAAGTGAATATGTGCCCGGAAAATCATCAATTGAAGTACAAAAAAACTTAGTTGAATTATCTCTAAAGTCTGACTCCCTTGAAAATATCTTGCACAATAGAGCTATTTACCTTGAAAACATTAATAATATTATTAATGGAAATGAACTAGTTACTCCTATTGAAAGCAATAAGGTTTCGGAAAAAAATGAAGATGAGATTGTATTTGATAAGTCTAAAGAAGATTCTCTATTACGCTTGTCGGTAGAGGCAGAAGACAAAAGCTCTATCTATATTAAATCAGCATCAGAAAATAATTACTTGATGTTTTTCACCCCTCTTACAGGCATAATAAGTGACAGATATAATAGTAAAACAAAGCATTTCGGAATAGATTTAGTAGCTAAAGAAAAATCACGAATTAGCAGTGTTCTTGATGGTACGGTTATTGTTAGTCATTGGACATCAGAAACGGGATATGTAATTGCTATACAGCATAAAAATGATTATATTTCACTCTACAAACACAATTCATTATTGCTTAAGGAGGTTGGTGATTTTGTAAATGCAGGCGATCATATTGCAATAATTGGAAATTCAGGAGAGCTTTCTTCAGGACCACATTTACATTTTGAACTCTGGCACAAAGGCACACCTGTTAATCCTGAAAACTATATTTCTTTTTAAGAATGAGTATTAAATCATCACTTAGTTTTCCATTTGCAAAATATATTGTTTCTAAAAACAAAAAATGGAAAAATAATGCAGTAAAAGTTCAGAGCGATCTTTTATTATCACTAGTAAAGCAGGCAAAAACTACTCAATTCGGAAAAGACCATAATTTTACTAAAATCTCAAATTATACTGACTGGAAAAATAATGTTCCCGTAAGAGATTATGAAGAGTTAAAGGATTATATACAAGAAATAATTGATGGAAAAAAAGATGTGCTTTGGCCAGGGAAACCACTTTATTTTTGTAAAACTTCAGGAACTACTTCAGGGGTAAAGTATATTCCTATTAGTAAGGAGTCTATGCCTAATCATATTACTGCAGCTCGTGATGCAATTTTAAGTTATATTGCAGAAACAAAAAATACTAGCATTGTTAATGGAAAAATGATTTTTTTACAAGGAAGTCCAGAACTCACAAAAACTGGTGACATATTAACAGGACGCCTTTCTGGAATTGTAGCTCATCATATTCCTGCTTACCTAACAAAAAACCGATTACCTTCTTTTAAAACCAATTGCATTGAAGATTGGGAAACAAAAGTTGATGAAATAGTTGGTGAAACGCTTCCTGAAAACATGAGTTTAATTTCAGGAATTCCACCATGGGTGCAAATGTATTTTGAAAAATTACAAGATAAAACAGGGAAGCTGATAAAAGATATTTTTCCAAAATTTGACCTCTTTATTTATGGTGGGGTAAACTATGAGCCCTACCGAAAATCCTTTGAAAAATTAATCGGAAGAAAGGTTGATGGGGTAGAGCTTTACCCTGCATCAGAAGGTTTTATTGCTTATCAAGATTCTCAAAAAGAGGAAGGAATGTTACTTTGTGTAAATCATGGAATATTTTATGAGTTTATTCCTTCAGTAGAATTTTTTAACGAAAATCCAACTCGTATTTCCTTGGCTGATGTTAAGGTTGGTGTAAATTATGTAATCATCCTAAATACTGATGCTGGACTTTGGGGGTATAATATTGGAGATACCATTAAATTTGTTTCTATTGACCCTTATCGAATTATTGTAAGTGGTAGAATAAAACATTTTACCTCAGCATTTGGTGAGCATGTAATTGCTGAAGAGGTTGAAAAATCATTACAGGAAACCTTAGTAAAATTCCCTGCTCAAGTTAATGAATTTCATGTTGCACCAAAGGTAAATCCTGAGAACGGATTGCCTTGCCATGAGTGGTTGATTGAGTTTGAATCCCAACCCCAAAATTTAGCAGAATTTACAAAAATGCTAGATGATAAATTGCAAGGCCTAAACACTTACTATAAGGATTTAATAAGTGGAGGGATTTTAAAACCACTGGAAGTTAGTATAATTGGTAAAAATGGGTTTAGAGATTACATGAAATCAATAGGGAAATTAGGAGGGCAAAATAAAGTACCAAGATTGGCAAATGATAGAAAAATTGCTGATAAATTAAGAATATTTTAATGGAGAAAAAAAGAAAGCAAGTAGCAATTTTAGGGTCAACTGGGTCAATAGGAACACAGGCTTTAGAAGTAATTTCCGAGCATTCTGACTTATTTGAAGTAGAAGTATTAACTGCAAATAACAATAGTGCATTACTAATTGAACAAGCCAAAAAATTCAAACCAAATACAGTTGTCATCACTAATGAAGACAAATATAAAGAGGTAGATGATGCGCTTTTCAGTTTGGGAATAAAGGTATTTGCTGGACAACAATCTTTAGAGGAAGTGGTAGAAGGAGAAAACATAGATGTTGTCCTAACTGCTTTAATGGGATACTCAGGGTTAAAACCAACTATTCGAGCAATAAAAGCTAAAAAGAATATTGCCTTAGCCAATAAAGAAACTTTAGTTGTTGCTGGGGATTTAATTACTAAGTTGTGCCAAGAGTATGGCGTAAATATTTACCCTGTAGATTCTGAACATTCAGCTATCTTTCAATGTTTAGTAGGAGAACAATACAATCCTATTGAAAAAATTTATTTAACAGCATCAGGTGGTCCTTTTAGAGGAAGATTGAGAAATGACTTACTTGAAATTACAAAAGCAGAAGCCCTAAAACATCCTAATTGGGAAATGGGTGCTAAAATTACAATTGATAGCGCCAGTATGATGAATAAAGGATTAGAAGTGATTGAGGCAAAATGGTTGTTTGATTTGAAAGCAGAACAAATTGATGTGGTTGTTCATCCACAATCTATTATCCACTCGGCAGTACAATTTGAAGATGGCTCCATTAAAGCACAATTGGGAGTGCCAGATATGAAACTTCCTATACAATACGCTTTAGGTTTTCCAAAAAGACTACCAAATACTTTTAAGCGTTTCAGTTTTATGGATTACCCAAATTTAACTTTTGAAAAACCTGATTTGGAAACTTTCAGAAACTTACAATTGGCATATGATTGCATGGAAAAAGGAGGGAATATGCCTTGTATTTTGAATGCCGCAAACGAAATTGCAGTAGCAGCTTTTCTGCAAGATAAAATTGGATTTTTAAATATGTCCGATTTAATTGCCAATTGTATGGAAAAAATTACTTTTGTTTCCAAACCAACTTTAACCGATTATGTTGCTACAGATGAGGCGACAAGAATATTAGCAAACGAACTATTATAAATGGAATTTTTAATAAAAGCTGCACAACTCTTAATGAGTTTATCAATCCTAGTAGTACTACATGAACTAGGTCATTTTATACCCGCAAAATTATTTAAAACTAGAGTAGAAAAATTCTACTTATTTTTTGATCCTTGGTTTTCGGTTGTAAAAAAGAAAATTGGCGATACTGAATACGGTATTGGGTGGCTTCCTTTGGGTGGTTATGTTAAGATATCAGGAATGATAGATGAGAGTATGGACAAGGAGCAAATGGAAAAAGACCCTGAACCTTGGGAATTTAGAGCAAAACCAGCTTGGCAAAGGCTAATTATTATGTTGGGTGGAGTTACGGTAAATCTACTGCTTGGTATCTTCATATATTCCATGACTCTTTATGTTTATGGAGATAAGTATTTACCAACCGAAAATATGAAAGATGGTATTTGGTGTGTAGATGGGTTAGCGACTGATATTGGTTTCAGAAATGGAGATAAAATAATTTCTGCTGATGGATATCCTGTTGATCGTTATTCTGATATTTTAGAGAATGTTATTACTTCTGAAACAATTTTAGTAGAACGAAATGGGGAAGAAACGGCACTTAATATGCCTATTGATTTGATTGATAAATTTCTTAATAATCCTACAAAATTAATTTTATACCCTAGAATTCCAACTATTGTTAGTGGGGTAGAAAAAGGTTCAAATGCTGAAAAAGGAGGGTTGAAGAAAAAGGATATTATAACAGCAATTAATGGAGTTAATTATACTTATTTTGATGAATTTAAAAAAGGGTTAAATAATCATATTGGAAATGAAATTGCTTTAACAATAGAAAGGAATGGAAAAGGAAAAAACCTGAACATATTGGTTTCAGAAGAAGGTACTTTAGGCTTTTCTCCAGCAAATATTAACATCAAGCAATTAGAAGAATTAGGAACCTATAAATTAGCATCAGACAAGTTTAGTTTCTTAGCATCATTCCCTGCAGGATACAACAAAGCAATTAAAAAATTAGGAGGTTATATTGCACAATTTAAAATGATTTTATCACCTAGTACAGGTGCCTACAAAGGAATGGGAGGTTTTGGAGCAATTGGTTCAATGTTTCCAGCAACTTGGAACTGGGAAATTTTCTGGAATTTAACTGCTTTCCTTTCTTTAATGTTGGCGTTTATGAATATACTACCTATCCCAGCTTTAGATGGGGGACATGTTGTTTTCTTATTATATGAAATGATAGTAGGAAAACCTGCTCCAGAAAAAATAATGGAATACGCACAAATGGTAGGTATGATTTTACTACTTAGTTTATTGGTTTTTGCCAATGGAAATGATATTTTAAAACTGTTCTAAATTTGTTTGAGGCTTTAACAACATATCATCTTATTATTATCTTTTCCATAACGATAATTATTTCGTATTTCTTTAATATTTACGCTAAAAAATCAGGAATCCCTGCTGTATTATTATTAATCGGATTAGGGATTGGAATCAATTATGCTTTGCGTTTTTCTGGCTTTCCGAAACCTGACTTGCTTCCTGTACTTGAAGTATTAGGTGTTGTGGGTTTAATCCTAATTGTATTAGAAGCGGCATTGGATTTACAATTACTAAAAGAAAAAATTGGACTTATTGTTAAATCCTTTTTGGTGGCATTAATTGGGCTTGCTGGAACTGCCTATTTAGCAGCTTTAGCACTCAATCTTTTAATGGAAGTTGAGGTGTTAAACGCCTTGTTGTACACTATTCCTTTGTCTATTTTAAGCTCTGCAATCATCTTGCCTAGCATTGATGACTTGGATGAGGACAAGCGTGAATTTATGATTTACGAAAGCACCTTTTCGGATATTGTTGGGATAATTGGTTTTTATAGTGTCTTAACTATGGTGGGGTCAAGTTCTGGAGAAAGTGTATATGGTGAGGTATTTGGCAACCTAGCGTTAACCGTTATATTCTCAGTTATCATTTCTTATATTCTTATTTATATTTTCCAAAATATAAAAGGACATGTAAAACTATTTTTACTGATTGCTATCTTACTTTTATTATATGCAGTTGGGAAAATGCTCCATATGTCTTCTTTATTAATCATTCTTATTTTTGGTATGATTTTAAACAACTACAAAGTATTTTTCAAAGGAGGATTAATGAAATTATTGAATGTAGAAAAAGTAGAAGAGGTGCTAGGAGATATGAAAGTAATTACTGCTGAAACTGCTTTTGTGGTTAGGACTTTCTTCTTTATTATTTTTGGTTGGTCAGTTTATTTAGGGAGCTTGTTAAGCTTTAAGGTAATTGGTATTGGCTTAGTTATTTTAACAATTATATATATTGTTAGGGCAATTACTCTCTTTATTTTTAACGGGAAGGATGTAAACCCACAACTGTTTTTAGCCCCAAGGGGATTGATTACTATACTCTTATTTTTTGCTATACCTAAGGAGTTAAGTATAGGTGCGGAATTTCAAGGAGTGTTACTATTTGTGATTTTGGTTAGTTGCCTTGTGATGACATGGTCCTTAATTTCCTATAAAAACAAACTCGCTCAAATTGGGGAATATGAAGATGAGGAATTGTTGGGGGAAAAAGAAATTGAGGAGAAAGAAAGTGAAGCCAAGGAATAACAAGGCATATCAAATCATAGCTCATCTTTTTTTCTACTTTTGCACTCTCATTTTATAAAAATAAATTACAATGATTGATATTAAAAAAACACTAGGCGTTTTAGGAATTAAAGCATCTAATAATGGTACTTCAACAGGAGCTAATTCTTTTGGTGGTGGTGCTGAAATTGAATCTTATTCTCCGGTAGATGGAAGTTTGATTGGAAAAGTTACTGCAACTACTCCAGAAGAATATGAAAAAGTAATGCAAGCTGCAACAGCTGCATTTAAAGATTGGAGACTAAAACCTGCTCCACTTAGAGGGGAGATTGTTCGTCAGTATGGGGGAAAATTAAGGGCTTATAAACAAGAGTTGGGAGAGCTTGTTTCTTATGAAATGGGGAAATCTTTACAAGAAGGTTTAGGAGAGGTGCAAGAAATGATTGATATCTGTGATTTTGCGGTTGGTCTTTCTCGTCAGCTACATGGTTTAACTATGCACTCTGAGCGTCCAGGACACAGAATGTACGAACAATATCATCCGCTTGGTGTGGTTGGAATTATTTCTGCATTTAATTTCCCAGTTGCTGTTTGGAACTGGAATACAGCATTAGCATGGATTTCAGGAGATACTTGTGTTTGGAAAGCGTCAGAAAAAGCACCTTTATGTGCAGTTGCTTGTCAAAATATCTGGAATGAAGTAGCGAAAGAAAATGATTTACCAGAAGGAATTTCTTGTATCATAAATGGAGATTATGAGGTGGGTGAAATGATGACTTCTGATGATAGATTACCTTTAATTTCTGCTACTGGCTCAACAAGAATGGGTAGAATTGTGGGTGCTGAGGTGGCTAAAAGATTCGGAACATCATTATTAGAATTAGGAGGAAATAATGCAATTATCATTACTCCAAATGCTGATTTAGAAATTACAATTATTGGCGCATTGTTTGGTGCTGTTGGTACTTGCGGACAAAGATGTACTTCCACAAGAAGATTAATTATTCACGAATCCGTTTATGATGAGGTTAAGAATAAATTAGCGAAAGCATACACACAATTAGCTATTGGAAATCCTTTAGATGAAAGTAATCATGTTGGACCGCTTATTGATAAAGATGCTGTAAATATGTATTTAAATGCTATTGAAAAAGCAAAAGAAGAGGGTGGGAATGTGTTGGTTGAAGGTGGTGTGTTAGGGGGTGAGGGTTATGAAAGTGGTTGTTATGTAAAACCAGTAATTATTGAAGCTGAAAATCATTTCCAAATTGTACAAGATGAAACTTTTGCTCCTATTTTATACATCATGAAATATACTGAGTTAGAAGAGGCGGTTGAAATGCAAAATGGTGTAAAACAAGGTTTATCATCTGCTATTATGACAACTAATTTGCGTGAGGCTGAAAAATTCTTATCAGTTGCTGGGTCTGATTGTGGAATTGCAAATGTTAATATTGGAACTTCAGGGGCTGAAATTGGTGGTGCTTTTGGTGGTGAAAAAGAAACTGGAGGAGGAAGAGAAAGTGGTTCTGATGCTTGGAAAATTTACATGAGAAGACAAACAAATACAATTAATTATACTGAAGAATTACCTTTGGCACAAGGAATCAAGTTTGATTTGTAAAACAATTGTTGGTTGCTGTAAAATAATTAAAAACCCTGCTCTTTTTGAGTGGGGTTTTATTTTTTGTATTTTTGGAAAATGAAAAGATTTCAAGCCCTACTAATTTATTTTTTATTACCACTTCCTTTTATTTCTTTTTGTCAAACTAATTCAGATTGCAGTGATGTTACTATATCATCAGCAACTGTTAATGGTAGTTATACTGTAAATTCTTATTTAGAAAGTGACGGGATAAGAGGTGGTAATGATTATTATGGCTCGACAATATATTATCCAGAAAACACAAGTGGTTTATTGCCAAGTATTATTATTATTCCAGGTTATGCTAACCCAGAGTTAAGTATTCAAGCTTGGGGGTCTTTTTTAGCTTCTCATGGTATTGTGTGTATGACTATTGGCACTAATAGTATTTGGGATGAGGTAATAGATAGAAAAGAAGCCCTACAAGATGCTTTAATTAGTTTGAAGGCTGAAAATAACCGAACAAACTCTCTTTTATTTAATAAGTTAGATACTAACCTTATTGCCCTTGGTGGTTGGTCAATGGGTGGTGGGGGTGCTCAATTAGTTGCAGCTGAAGATCCTAATATAAAAGCAATTCTTGCTTTCTGTCCTTGGATCGATCCATCAGTTGTATCTCCTTCCTTGTTAAGCCACAGCGCGCCAATTCTCATTTTTAGCGGACAAATTGATGTTGTAGCTCCGCCAGGTACTCATGCTGATATACAGTACAACTACACCCCAAGTTCTACAAAAAAACTTAAATATGAAGTGTTTGGTGGTGGGCACACAATTGCAAACACCCCTTTAGGTGGGTTTGGTGAGGTGGGAAGAATGGGTCTTTCTTGGTTAAAAAAATACCTTGTTAATGACAGTTGCTACTGCCCTTTATTGTTAGATATACCAACTACAGCCTCTGACTATGAAACCAACATAGATTGCTCCGCCCCTACTGGTGTTGTTGATTATATAAATGATTTAATTGTTTATCCTAATCCAGCAAGTGGTACAATTACTTTGAGGGGGGGGTTAGCCAAAAACAATATTTATAAAATTATATGTATAGATGGTAAGGTGTTAAAGAGTGAAGTCTTAAAAACCTCTAAAATTGATGTTTCTTTTTTAAAAAAGGGAGTCTATTTTTTAGACTATGAAAATAAGAAAATGAAACTAATTAAACGTTAGTTTTCTTTTTTATCCACAACTATTCTTTCGTCTCTATTTGCTAGTTCCCATGCGGTTAAAAAAACCAAGCGCGTAATAGTTTCAATTTTTTTAAAATCAATTTTTTCTACAGTGTCGGTTACTTTGTGATAGTCTTCATGGATACCATTAAAATAGAAAATTACAGGAATATTATTCTTTGCAAAATTATAATGGTCTGAACGGTAATAATATCTATTAGGGTCATCCTCTTTATTAAATGTATAATCTAAATCCAATCCTACATATTCCTCATTTACTGCCTCACTAATATTATGTAATTCTGTACTTAACATATCAGATCCTATCAAATATACATAATTTGGGTCAGTATGAAAATCACCTATTCTTCCAATCATATCTATATTCAAATTAGCTACCGTATTTTCCAAAGGATAAATAGGATGGTTAGTATAATATTTACTTCCTAATAATCCTTTTTCTTCTCCAGAAACTGCCATTACTAAAACTGATCTTCTTGGTCCGTGTCCTGCATTTTTAGCCAACATAAATGCTTCTGCAATTTCCATAGCAGCAACAGTTCCACTTCCATCATCATCAGCACCATTAAAAATTAAACTATCATGTTTACCTAAGTGATCATAATGAGCTGTTACTATAATTAACTCATCTTTTGAATCACTACCTTCTATAAAACCAAGAACATTTTCTCCTTTAATTTTTTTCTTTTGTCCAAGCATCTTTTTCATAAAAGACATATCACAATCATCACACTTACATAAATGTCTTCTTGATTTTACTTTAAATTTTTGATAGTATTTTTTTCCTTTATAAGGAGGTATTCCTATATTTATGAAATGATTCATAATATAGTCAGCAGCCATTTTTTGTCCAGGTTTTCCTGTTTCTCTACCTTCTAATGAATCAGATGCAAGTATTATAAGGTGTTTTTCTAAATCAGAAGCAATTATCGTTTCTGCATATTTTACATTTTCTTGAGAAAATGCGATAGTAGTTAGTCCTACAAATAATAGTAATAGTTTCTTTTTCATATTAACAACAAGCTATTTTATTTACTCTTCTTTCATGTCTTCCTCCTTCAAAATCTGTACTTAAAAAAGTATCAACAATTGCAGTAACTTCTTCCCAATTTAAATGACGAGCAGGCATAGTTAGTATATTTGCATTGTTATGTAAACGAGCCTGTTCTGCAATGTGTGAATTCCAACAAAGTGCTGCACGAATATCTTGATGTTTATTGGCTGACATATTAATTCCATTACCTGTTCCACAAAACTGTATTCCCAGTTCATTCTCATTTTTTTCAATAGATTCTGCTAATTTATGTGCAAAATCAGGGTAATCAACACTCTCTAATGAATAACACCCATAATCAGTAATTATATTACCTTTACTAGATAAGTAATCTTTTAATTGTTCTTTGTAATCAAATCCTGCATGATCACATGCTAATCCTATTTTCATAATTTATGGTTTTAACAGTCTGTTAATATTTATATAATTTACCCTAGTAAATGTTTTTGAGTTATTAAAAAACCTTATTCTTAAATTGTTGATAAATGAATAATTAAAAATAATAAGTTCACTTAGCTTATATTATTAAATTTTCTAGCTCTTTTATTAATTTTTAAAACAACCAAACTTATTGTTTTTTACTTTTTACTTTTAAGTGTACTTATTAACTTTTTAACTTTGTAAAAATAAGTTTATTTATTAAAAAATAGCTGTCAATTTACCTTATTAACATTTTTATTTTTTTGTTAATATATTATTTAAGTTCTTGATTTTTAAAATTAAAAAATTAACATTTATCATAAATAATTGTCAATTAAATTTAAAAAATAAGTAAAGCAATTTTAAAGTAAAATAAATTTCAACTAAACTAACAGCTATATATATTTATCATCTTTCTTTTTAATTTTAAATTAATCAATACTTATATATAATATGATTACTCTTAACTCTAATTTTCAATCCAATTATTTTTAATACTTTTAACCCTCATTAAAACTTAAGTTATGAAAAATATTTTTACACTTTGTATTGCTTTAATTTTAGGATTAACAATAAATGCACAGCCAGTTACTTTTTGTGATGATTTTGAAGGATATCAAAATGGAGATCCTATTGCTCAAACTTCACCTTCTTGGAATACCTGGGGAGAATTAATGAGTGGAACAACCGCACCTTTTACTGATGATGCAAATATAAGTTCAACTCTATCATTAAGCGGAAATAATTCTCTTTATTTATTCTCTGGAGCAATTCAAGGATTACAAGATATTATTTTACCATTTGGATCTGGAACACCTTATACTACTGGAACATTTGAATTTGTTTCTAATTTTTATGTTAATCCATCTACTGGTGCTTATTTTAATTTTCAAGCAGATAATATTCCTGGATCAACTTGGAGTTTAGATGTTAAAATGGATTTTGGTACTATAGTTTTAGAAAACACAGGAAGTGGATTAAATTATTTAACAGCATCATATCCTGAGGGAGTTTGGTTTGAATTAAAAATTATAGCAAATTTAACAACTAATAATTGGGAATTATTTATTGATAATCAAAGTTTAGGAAGTTTTACTAATACTGTAAATCAAATAGCTTCTTTAGATTTATATCCAATTATAGGTCATCAATTTTATATGGATGATTTATGTTATACTTATACTCCTTTTATTCCTTTAGCATATGATATGGCTGCTGTTGATTTAAATATGGTTTCTAATTTAGCTTTAACTTCTGCTCCTTTTACTGTTTCTGGTGATATTGTAAGTATTAGTGCAACAACTATTACATCTTTAGATGTTAATTATTCAATTAATGGTGCTACCCCTATAGTTGATAATTTATCAGGTCTTAATTTATCTCTATTTGACACATTAACTTTTAATCATAATATTACATGGAATCCAGCAACTATAGGGTCATATTTTGTAGAAATTTGGGCGTCTAATTTAAATGGAAATCCTGATATGGATTCATTAAATGATTATTTTTCAGATAGTATTCATATTTGGAATGCACTAGCTGTTAAACAACCTCTAATTGAAACTTTTACTAGTTCTACTTGTGGTCCTTGTAATCCAGCTAACGTAACTGCTGAGGCACTTTTCGCACAAAATCCAGGTAAGATTACTTCTATAAAATATCAGGCTGATTGGCCTGGTTCAGGAGATCCTTATTATACTGATGAAGTTGGAAATAGAATTGCTTACTATGGAATTAATTCTGTACCAAGAATGGAAATAGATGGTGGTTGGGATCAAAATGGAAATAATATTACTCAACAAATTGTAGATGATTATGTGAATGAATTATGTTTAATTGATTTATCTTCAAATTATTCAATAAATGGAAAAACTGTAGATTTTGATATTACTATTGATCCTTTAGAAAATTTTAATTCAAATAATTTAGTTGTACACTCAGCTATTATTGAAGAAACAACTTATAATAATATTAAAAATAATCTTGAAACACAATTTGAACATGTTGTAAAGAAAATGGTTCCAAGTGATAATGGAACCCCTATTAATAGCTTAGTTGCCGGACAACAAGTAACATTAAACTTACAACATATTTTTCAAGGAAATTATCGTTTACCATTTGATGCATCTAGTCCAATTAATCATACTATTGAACATTCAGTTGAAGATTTTTCAAATTTAATGGTAGTAGTATGGATACAAGACATAGCTACTAAGGAAGTTCATCAATCTGCTTATGCAACATTATCAACATTCACTCCAATATCTTATGATTGTATAAATGAGGCTTGTATAGACCCTGCTACTGGAAACGGACAATACACCAGTCTTGCTAGTTGTCAAAGCAGTTGTAATTCAACATCAATTGAAGAAAACAGTAAAACAATACAACTTATTTATCCTAATCCTGCAACTGATAAAATTTATATTTCAAACTTAAAAGAAGATAATATATTTGTTAAAATATATGATATTAAAGGGAAGTTAGTTTTAGAAAATAAAATTTCAAATAAAGAATATTTAGATATTTCAATACTTTCAAAAGGAATGTATCAAATTAAATTTGAAGGTAATGATTGGAATGAAATAAGAAAATTAATAAAAGAATAATTAAACTAAAATAAAATCCATTTGCTTTCTTTCTAAGTCAGCTCTTTGGACTTTTATTTTTACTTTTTGCCCTATTTGGTAACTGACTTTTGTTCGGTATCCAATTAGGGTATATTTTTTTTCATCATAAATATAATGATCATCTTTTATACTACTCACCTTAACCAAACCTTCACATTTATTTTCGGTAATTTCAACATATAACCCCCATTCTGTAACCCCAGAAATTACCCCTTCAAAAGTTTCTCCAACCTTATGTTGAAGGAATTTAACTTGCATGTATTTTATAGAATCTCGCTCAGCAGTTGAAGCTACCTTTTCCATTTCAGAACAATGTTTACATATTTTTTCAATATTTTCCTTATCAGCTGATTTTTCACCATTAATATATTGTTCTAAAAGTCTATGTACAATTAAATCAGGATAACGCCTAATAGGTGATGTAAAGTGAGAATAGTAGTCAAAAGCCAAACCATAATGTCCAATATTATCAGTGGTATAAACTGCTTTTGCCATTGAACGAATAGTTAGTGTTTCCACCATTTGTTGTTCATTTTTACCCTTTACTTTTTTTAGTAAACTATTTAAAGAAGAAGATAATTTAGGAGTAGATGTACTGTCAATTGTATGTCCGAATTTTTTAACAATATTATTTAAAGTTGATATTCTATCTGTATCAGGAATATCATGAATTCTATACACAAAAGTTTTAGCTTCTTTTTTAGGAAAACCAATGTGTTTTGCAACTGTTTTATTAGCTAAAAGCATAAATTCTTCAATCAAATGATTGGTGGATAAACTCTCTTTAAAATAAACATCAATAGGGTTATTATCTTTATCTAAAATGAATTTTACTTCAGTACTTTCAAAATTTATAGACCCATTTTCTTGTCTTTTCTTTCTTAATATTTTTGATAATTTATCTAATAATAATAATTCAGTTTTTAACTCTCCTTCCTTATTGTCAATTACATCTTGTGCTGATTGGTAAGTAAACCTTACATCAGAATGGATAACCGTTTTTTTAATTTTATAATCAACTAAATTAGCTTTTTCATCCATTTCAAAAAGTACAGAATATGCTAAACGATCAACATTAGGTTTTAAAGAACAAATATTATTTGAAAGTACTTCAGGAAGCATGGGAATTACTCTATCTACTAAATAGACTGATGTAGCTCTTTCAACTGCCTCCTTATCAATTATACCCCCTTTTTCAACATAATAAGAAACATCAGCAATATGTACACCAATTTCCCAATTTCCATTGTTGAGTTTTTTAACAGACAAGGCATCATCAAAATCTTTTGCATCTTTTGGGTCAATCGTAAAAGTGGTTGTTTTTCTGATATCTAATCTGGAATTGATTTCTTCTTTGGAAATAGTTTCTGAAATTTTATTAGCTTCTTGTTCTACTTTTTTAGGAAATTCAGGAGCAAAACCATAATCATATAAAATTGAGTTTATTTCAGTATTATGGTCATCAATTTCCCCAATAATTTGCACAACTTTTCCTATAGGATTTTTATAATCAGGTTTCCATCCTTCAATTTTTACGACTACTTTTTTATTAAGATATTCCTTTTTAATTGTTTTGGGAGGAATAAACACATCAAAAGAAACTTTCCTATCATCAGCAATTAAAAAATAATTAGAAGATGCATGGTCAATTATACCTACAAGTTCTTCCTTTTTTCTTTTGATAACCTTAATAACTTCCCCCTCTTGTTTGTTTTTTCTTTTTTGGAAAAGAAGAATTTCTACCTCATCTCCTGCTAAAGCAAATTGAGCATATTCTTTTGGGATAAAGACTTCATTCTCCTCATCAATATTAGCGTAAGCCCCTCTATTATTTGTGTTTTTTATAGTAGTAATAAGGGTTGATTTTTTTTCCATCAATCTAAATGCTCCTCTATGTTCTTCAGTAAGCGTACCAGAATTCACCATTTCTTTCATCACATCAATAATCTGGATTTTAACACCCATTTCTTTCACTTTCAGTATTTTAGAAACCTGCTTGTAATTAAGTTTTTTATTTGGATTTTCCCTAAAAACAAGTAATATTAAATCAAATAATTTTGAATTTGAAAAATCTCCTTTTCTGGATTTTTTATTTTTTTTCTTTTTCTTCATAATGTGTGTGGCAAAAATATGTTTAATTTTACCAAGTGATACAAATGAAAAGTAAACATATCATTATCTTATTGTTAAGTGTTTTAATGCTCAGCTCCTGCCGCACTAAAAAAACCTTTAATGGAACATCAACTTTAGAGTGTACGGATTATAATGGAAATTCATCAACTACAAAATCTAAGAAAAAATCTAAATGGAGATTAGTACTATATAAAGATGGAAAAAAAATAGGTAAGAAATCAAAGAAAGGAAAAAGCAGATTATTTAAAAATAAAAATTAATTTTTTGTAACCATAATTATTAATGGTCGTTCATTATAATATATGAAAAACGACTATGAAAGCTTTTTTAATCACTATAACAATCCTTCCCTTTTTTTTGTTTTCCCAAACAGATCAGAAAATACTATTTAATAGCTATAACTCCCCAATTACTGAAAACAACATAACCTCTATTGCTACTGATAACAATGGGTTAAATTGGATAGGAACACTTGAAGGTTTAATGTGTTTTAATGGAGATAGGTGGTTTACACTAAACACCCAAAACAGTAAATTACCATCAGATAAGGTTTTGTGTGTTGAAACAGTAGCTGATATAAAATATATTGGTACAACTGAAGGTTTGTTAATTATAAAAAACAATAATTGGGAAGTTTATAATACTAAAAACAGCTCATTACCATCTAATAAAATTAGAAAGATAAAAGTAAACAATAATATAGTTTGGTTAGCAACAGAATCAGGATTGGTAAAGTATGAAAATGAGTTTGAGGTAGTACTAAGTAAAACAAAAAATAGTATAAGAGATGATGATTTTATAGCTTTAAATGTTGATAATGATGGTGTGGTTTGGGCAGGAACAAATAACGGTCTTTACAACTACAAAGAGAATATTTGGAGAATTTTTACAACTCAAAATTCAAATTTACCAAATAATCATGTTTGGAGTATTGTTATTGATGGTCAAAATAAAAAATGGATTGGAACAAAAAATGGATTAGCAACTATAACAGATAGCGGCTGGTTTTTATTTGATAAGAAAAATACACCCCTAAAATCAAATGTTATAAAATCTATTGTTTGTGATGATTATGATAGGGTTTGGGTAAGCACCGAAAGGGAAATAGTTTCTTTTGATGGTGAAGATTGGAAAAAACATAAGTTAAAAAATAAAAAGTCTTTGATAATTAACCTTTTTGTTGATGTATTTGACAACAAATGGATAAGCACCTCAAAGAATGTAGTTGTATATAATACTGAGGGTGTAGAGTTTAACAACAATATTACAAACGAAAGTAATGTTATTGTAAGTAAATAGAAATCAAAAGAGTAGGGTTTATATAACAACACAACTTTGGTTAATACGCAAAAAGTCCAGCTATTTAGCTGGACTTTTTGTTTGCTCCCCCTCTAGGACTCGAACCTAGGACCCTCTGATTAACAGTCAGATGCTCTAACCAGCTGAGCTAAGGAGGAGTGTTATTTAAAACGGCTGCAAAAATAACACAATGGTTGAAATAATAAAATATATTTGCAGAAAAATATTATATGAGTGTTTTAGTGGTAGGAACAGTGGCTTTTGATGCAATAGAAACTCCTTTTGGAAAGACAGATAAAATAGTTGGAGGAGCGGCAACTTATATTTGTTTATCATCTTCATTTTTTATAAATAAACTGAATTTAGTATCGGTAGTTGGTGAGGATTTCCCCAATGAAGCTATTCAAATGTTAAAAAACAAATCAGTTGATATTGAGGGACTTCAAATTAAAAAAGGAGAAAAAACATTCTTTTGGTCAGGAAAATATCATAACGATATGAACACAAGAGATACTTTAGATACTCAATTAAATGTGTTAGAAAATTTTGATCCTATTGTTCCGGAAAAGTTCCAAGAATCAGAGTTTTTGATGTTAGGAAATTTGATGCCAAGCGTGCAGAAAAAAGTACTAGATCAAATGAAAAAACGCCCAAAACTAGTGGTTTTGGATACTATGAATTTTTGGATGGACCTTTTTATGGACGATTTAAAAGAAGCTTTGAAGGAAGTTGATGTACTTACAATAAATGATGAAGAGGCAAGACAGCTTTCAGGAGAATACTCTTTAGTAAAGGCTGCTAAAATTATTTTAGCAATGGGGCCTAAATACTTGATTATAAAAAAAGGAGAACATGGTGCTTTGTTGTTTAATAATGAAGAAGTGTTTTTTGCACCAGCATTACCTTTGGAAGAGGTGTTTGACCCAACAGGAGCAGGAGATTCTTTTGCAGGTGGGTTTATTGGATATTTAGCAAAAACAGATGATATTTCATTTGAAAACATGAAAAGAGCAGTGATTAACGGTTCAGCTATGGCATCTTTTTGTGTGGAAAAATTCGGAACACAAAAACTAACTGAAATAAATCAAGATGATGTTGATGCTAGAATAAATAAGTTTATAAACTTAGTTCAGTTTGATATTGCTTTAAAATAAAGAACTTCCTTCATTCGCAACATTATTTTCGTACCATTGATCAATTAACAGATTTTTACCATCAGCAGCTTGTACCGCTAAAGTATCACACCTTTCATTTTCCTTATTGTTGTTGTGTCCTTTTACCCAAATAAAACTTACTTTTTGTTTTCTGTAGATTTTTAAAAAACGAATCCATAAATCAGGATTTTTCTTCTTATTGAAATTCTTCTTTTCCCATCCGAATACCCATTTTTTATCTACAGAATCTATAACATACTTGGAATCAGAGTAAATTGTTATTGAAGCCCCTTCTTTTTTTATGCTTTCCAATGCAATAATTACCGCCAATAACTCCATACGGTTGTTGGTAGTTAATCTATAGCCTTTCTGTAATTCTTTTCTGTGATTACCACTCATCATTACAATACCATACCCCCCATTTCCTGGATTTCCTTTAGCAGAACCATCTGTATAAATAATGATACTCATTAGCTAAATAGAATTTTAATATTACTACTAAATAATTTAACTGCTATAGCTAACAAAATAATTCCAAATACCTTTTTTAAAACAGCAACTCCACCATCACCTAGAGCCCTTTCTATTTTTGAAGTCATTTTCAAGACAATATAAACTAGTGCAATATTTAAAACAATAGCAATCATAATATTAACAGTATCAAATTCCGCCCTTAATGATAGTATGGTTGTCATAGAGCCAGCACCAGCAATAATAGGAAATGCTAGTGGAACAATTGATGCTGTTTTTGGTGTGGCATCATCATTATTGAAAATGTCAATACCTAAAATCATTTCAAAAGCTAAAGCAAAAAGAATGAAAGATCCTGCTATAGCAAATGAGTTAACATCAATACCAATAAAAAGGATTAGTTTTTCTCCAACAAATAAGAAAAGTAGCATAAGTATAAGAGCAATAAGTGAAGCTTTTGCTGGGAAAACAACTCCTGATTTTTTTTTGATATCAAGGATAATTGGTATAGAACCAATAATATCAATTACAGCAAATAAAATCATTGTTGCTGACAATGTTTCTGTGAGAGAGAAATCCATAATTATAAGCTCTTTAATATTTTTTCAATAGCAATAGGAAAGTATTTATGTTCCAAATTACGAATCTTTTTGGTTAGTGTATCTAAAGTTTCTTTTTTTGAAATAACACATTTTTCCTGTAGGATAATTTCCCCTTCATCATAATTTTGATTTACAAAATGTATACTAATACCGCTTTCTGTTTCTTTATTTTCCAATACTGCTTTATGAACTTTACTTCCATACATGCCCTTTCCTCCATATTTTGGGAGCAAAGATGGGTGGATATTGATAATTTGATTTGGATAGTTTTCCACCATAGTTGTTGGCAATTTAAGCAAAAAACCCGCTAATATGATAGCATCAACTTTGGCGCTTTGTAGTTTTTGGTGTAAATCATCAAAATTATTAAGCTCAGATTTGGTGATAAAATCCACAGGAATATGTAGTTTTTCAGCCCTTTTTACAATGTAGGCATCTTTCTTGTTTGTGCAAATCAAAACCACCTCAATATCAGATGAGTTTGCAAAATAATTGCAAATATTTTCGGCATTAGAACCTGACCCAGAAGCGAATATTGCGAGTTTTTTTTGCATTGTAAATTTTTATCAAAAATAGTATAAACAAAGATATGTTAAAATAGAAAATAGGAAAGGTTGCAAGTTCTTTAATTTATAGTTTTATTTGCACTTTAATAATTAAAACATTTAGATATGTCAGATGTAGCAGAAAAAGTAAAAGCAATTATTGTTGATAAATTAGGAGTTGATGAAAGTGAGGTAACTAATGAGGCTAGTTTTACTAACGATTTAGGAGCTGATTCATTAGATACAGTAGAACTTATTATGGAATTCGAAAAAGAATTTGATATTCAAATTCCAGACGATAAAGCTGAAGCTATCGCAACAGTTGGTGATGCAGTTTCATTTATTGAAGCAGCCTAACAAACTCAAATGAAAAGTAGAAGAGTAGTTGTTACTGGGATAGGCGCTTTAACGCCTATCGGTAATAACTTACAGGATTATTGGAAAGCTCTACAAGATGGGGTAAGTGGTGCTGCACCAATTACTCATTTTAATGCAGAAAACTTTAAAACACAATTCGCTTGTGAGGTTAAAGGTTTTGAAGTTACCGATTTTATTCACAGAAAAGAAGCTAGAAAATTAGATAAGTTTAGTCAGTACGCAATGGTTGTTGCTGATGAGGCTTTTACTGATTCTGGTTTGAATGTAGATAAAATTGACTCTGATAGAGCTGGAGTAATTTGGGGTTCAGGTATTGGAGGAATGCAAACTTTCTATAACGAGTCGGTGAATTTTGGAAGCGGAAACGGAATGCCAAGATTTAATCCATTCTTTATTCCAAAATTAATTTCTGATATTCCTGCAGGACACATTTCTATAAAGTATAATTTTAGAGGCCCTAACTTTACAACCGTTTCGGCTTGTGCATCTTCTACTAACGCATTAATTGATGCGTTTAATTACATTAAATGGAATAAAGCAGATATCTTTATTGCTGGTGGTTCTGAAGCTTGTGTATACGAGCCAGGAATAGGTGGTTTTAATGCTATGACGGCTTTGTCAACCAGAAATGATGACCCAAAAACAGCTTCTCGTCCTTTTGATAAGGATAGAGATGGTTTTGTAATGGGAGAAGGAGGTGGAGCTTTAGTAATTGAAGAGTATGAACACGCAATTAAAAGAGGAGCAAAAATTTATGCTGAAATTGTTGGTGGCGGTTTAACTGCTGATGCACATCATATAACTGCACCACACCCTGAAGGCTTAGGAGCTTGCAATGTTATGCGTTTAGCAATTGAAGATGCTGAAATTCCTGTAACCGATATTGATTATATTAATGTGCATGGAACATCAACTCCATTGGGTGATATTGCAGAAACTAAGGCAATTAAAACTTTGTTTGGGGATCATGCTTATAAAATAAATATTAGCTCTACAAAATCAATGACAGGGCACTTGTTAGGTGCTGCTGGAATTATTGAGTCAATTGCTTGTGTTATGGCAGTTAAGGATGATGTTGTTCCTCCCACTATTAACCATAAAACGGATGATCCAAATATTGATAATAAGTTGAATTTAACTTTCAATAAAGCACAAAAAAGAATAGTGAATTACGCTTTAACTAATACCTTTGGTTTTGGGGGGCATAATGCCTCTGTATTATTTAAAAAATATACATCATAACTTTTTTTAATAGAATATTTGAAAGACTTGCTTTTTATAATAAGAGCAAGTCTTTTTTGTTTAAAATACTAGGGTATAACCCATCAAATAAAGAAATATACCTAAAAGCCTTGCAGCACAAATCTTATAGTGTTAAGGAAAATAATGAGCGCTTAGAATTTCTGGGAGATGCAATTCTTGATTTCATTGTTGCTAAACAATTGTATTTGGAAAACCCTGATAAAGAGGAGGGGTTCTTATCACAACAAAGGGCAATAATAGTTGGCCGAAAACATTTGAATTTAGTTGGGAAAAAGGTGTTTTCTGATTCAGATATTAAAAGCAAACTGAAAATAATTCCTAAAAGCGTGTATGGTAACACACTTGAATCAATTATAGGAGCTATTTATATTGATAAAGGAATAGAAAGAGCTCAACATTTTATTCTTGAACACATCTATAGTTCTGAATTTATTGAAGAACTATCAGATACTGATTATAAAAGCAAACTTTTAAAAGCATCACAGAAATCAAAAATTAAGGTAGAATATAAAGTACTCAGGAAAGAAGGGCTTGACCATAAACAAGAATTTTTGGTAGCTGTACTTATTGGAGGTGTTAAAAAAGCAGAAGCAAAAGCATCATCAATTAAGGAAGCAGAACAAAAAGCAGCTAAAAAAGCATATAATAGTGTATTTTAGCCCTTATGAAAACACGGTTTACATTAGAGTGTACTGAGGAGATTGGTTTTGCTGTACTAGCAATAAACAGTCATATTAAAGGGTACAAACTGTGTTGGAATATTAATAATTCAATGCAACTAAACTTTGAAAAAAAGGACGACCACAATATTAAAGAAGAATTATGGTTTGCAAGATATAGCTATATTTGTGATGATGGAGTAGAGTATAATTTATTGGCAAACCGATCAAAAAAAGGATATTTAATACCTAGTCAAAAGAGTGTAAACTATTTTTTGATTGTAAAAAATGATTATTGGAAAAATGAAAAGATAGAGTTTATTAGAAGACTGAAAAGTATAAATGATATTCTGCTTGTTTTTGAGTTAGACACTACACTGATTAAATATATTGATAGATTTATTTTAAATGATAAGAAAAACTAAAATAATAGCAACAATTGGCCCAGCAACAGCATCTAAAGAGATGTTGAGTAAAATCATTCAAAAAGGGGTGAATGTATGTCGATTAAATTTCTCACACCTTGAGCATGATGTTGCAAAAGAGATTATCTCGAATATAAAAGAGATAAACCAAGAACTGCATGTGCATACAGCAATTTTGGCTGATTTACAAGGTCCTAAAATTAGAGTAGGGGAATTTGAAAAACCGATTAAACTTACAAAAGGAACTGAAGTAGTTTTTAGTACAAAAAGCAAGAAGAATACTATTTACATTAACTACCAGAACTTTGCAAAAGATGTAAAAACCAAGGATAGAGTTTTGTTAGATGACGGAAAAATAGCTTTAGACGTTGTTAGTACTAATAAAAAAGACACTGTTGTTTTGAAAGTAGTGTTTGGAGGTTTATTGCAGTCAAGAAAAGGAGTTAATTTACCAAATACAAAAATTTCATTACCCTGCTTAACAAAAAAAGATAAAGAAGATTTAGCTTTTGTATTGGCTGAAAAAATAGAATGGGTAGGTCTTTCTTTTGTTAGGTCAGCAGAGGATGTGAGCATCTTAAAAAAGGTAATTGAAAAGCAAAAACTACATCATAAGGTAATTGCAAAGATTGAAAAGCCAGAGGCAATAAAAGATATAGATGCAATAATTGATGCAACTGATGCAATAATGGTTGCTAGAGGAGATTTAGGGGTTGAGGTACCGCCACATAAGGTTCCTGTTTATCAGAAAATGATAGTTGAAAAATGCATAACACAGGGTAGGCCAGTAGTGATTGCAACACAGATGTTAGAAAGCATGACTGAAAATCCAACAGCAACAAGGGCAGAAGTAAATGATGTGGCAAATTCAGTAATTGATGGTGCTGATGCAATGATGTTGAGTGGAGAAACATCTGTAGGAAAACATCCTTTAAAGGTAATAGATACTATGCGGAAAATCATCAGAGATGTTGAAAACAGTGAGCATAATATATCTAAAAATACTGTAGATAGACCTTTGATAAATAATAATAGACTATTGAGTAATGCAATATGTTCTAACGCTACAAATATTGCAGAACAGACAAATGCAAAAGCAATAATTACCGTTACTTATTCAGGATTTAATACGATAAAAACATCAAGCTTTAGACCTAACGCATTTATTTACGCATTTACAAATAACCATACAATTTTAAATACCCTAAGTTTGGTGTGGGGTGTAAGGGGTTTTTATTATGATAGAGGGACAACAACTGATCAAACAATAAGAGAAACAAAAGAAATTTTAAAAGATGGAAATTTCTTAAAAAAAGGAGATTTAGTAGTAAATTTGGCCAGCATGCCAGCCCAAGAAAAAGGCATGACAAACATGATGAAAATTAGTAAGATTAAATAAATTAGAAAATGATAAATACAGCATTATTAGCAGAAATTTGTAAGGTAGCAGGAGCTCCAGGACATGAGCAAAAAGTTAGAGAAATTGTACTAAGAGAGGTAGAATCCTTAGTAGATGAAATAAGAATTGACAACATGGGAAATGTTGTTGCAATTAAAAAAGGAAAAGAAAGTAAAAAAGTAATGATTGGCGCTCATATGGATGAGATTGGCTTTATTGTTACTCATATTGATGATAAAGGGTTTGTGTACTTTCACACTTTAGGTGGTTTTGACCCAAAAACATTAACTGCACAAAGAGTGATTATTCACGGAACAGAAGATGTAATTGGGGTAATGGGTGGCAAGCCAATTCATTTGATGAATGCAGCTGACAGAGCAAAAGTGCCAACAATAAAAGATTATTTTATTGATACAGGAAGAAGCAAAGAAGATTTAGATAAGATTATCTCAGTTGGTGACACCATTACAAGGAGTAGTGAATTGATTGAAATGGGAGATTGCATAAATTGTAAATCTTTGGATAATAGAGTTTCTGTTTTTATCCTTATTGAAATGTTCCGTGAGATGAAAAAAACTCCTCCTTATGATGTGTATGGCGTATTTACTGTACAAGAAGAAATAGGAATTAGAGGAGCAAATGTTTCTTCTATGGATATAAATCCTGACTTTGGTTTTGGTTTAGATACTACTATCGCTTGGGATACTCCAGGAAGTACAAAGCAATTTCAAGTTTCTGCTTTGGGTGATGGCGCTTGTATTAAAGTGATGGATTCTGCTACTGTGTGTGATTACAGAATGGTAAAATACATGAAGGAATTAGCGAAAAAGAAGAAGTTAAAAACGCAATTAGAGATATTACCTGCAGGAGGAACGGATACAGCAGGAATACAAAGAATGAACCCAGGAGGAAGTATTGCTGGGGCAGTTTCTATACCAACAAGACACATACATCAATCTATTGAAATGGTACATAAAGAGGATGTAAGAGGAGCAATTGATTTATTACGCCACTCAGTAGAAAACTTGCATACTTACGATTGGAGTTTTAGATAGGCTATACAAAATAAGATAAAAGAAAACCACTCGAAAGAGTGGTTTTTTATTTAATTAATATTCACTTATTTTGAACTTGGGATTTTACCATTTATCCATTCTTCCACTTGTTTTTCAGCTCCAGGAAGCATTGACATTTGTTTTGTCGAAAGGTCAATAACTACAAATGCCAAAATATGGAAATCATCCTTATTGAATTTATTTCCAATATCTTCTTTTTCTACTTTTGAAAAATAACCTAAAAGCCTCAGTTTTGCTCCAATCTTTTCATAACCACTTGTCACTAAGCTGCCAACCCAAAACTGCCCACCATCTTCTAGCTTTACTTTATAATACGGTTTATCTATATACCCCTTTTCAACTTGAATTACTTCAACATTACAAGCTATTATTTTTCCATTCCAATTTTTAATATTATGCTCTGCTATTTTCAATTGTTTGTTCTCAAAATTTATAGCACAAGCGTTTTGAGCTTTAATGTTTGTTATTGTGAATAATAACACAATAACTGTCGTTATAAGTGTCTTGAAAGTCGTTTTTATCATTGTTAAATATTTTTCAGTAGAATTAGAAGTTAAACTACAAAAAATAAATATTAAAAGGTTAGAGAATCCCCAACCCAATAGCAATTGCCATGATCATAATCATTACTGCAACAGTAATTTGTACAAAGGTGGTAGTTATTTTCTTTAGTAGTTTTTTGCCGATTAAAGCACCAGCAAATGCAGCCAATACAGCCGCTAAAAGCAGGTTAATATTTTCTTCTATTCCCATAGAACTGTATTTTGTAAAATAAACCGACACTCGTGAAATATCAATCACTGAGGAAATCATAACACCAGTAGCGATAAAACTCTCTTTGCTCAATCCGCACTTAATTAAGAATGCACTTCTTAGCGCTCCTTGATGACCAGATAATCCTCCAAAAAAACCGCTAATAACACCTCCAAAAAATAGTTTATTTTCAGCAAATTCTAATTTTTTGAAAAAAGGCAATAACTCCAAAAATGCAAAAGCAAACATTAAAAATGCAACCGCCATTTTTATAGGAGTAAATACAAATTCTTTCGTCCCGATACTATAAGTAAACCATTCTGCACCTTCAGAAAACGACATTAAAAGCCAAGCCCCAAAAAATGCACTAATTATTGCAGGAACTCCAAACTTGATAACAACTCTCCAATTAGCTTCAGTTCCTACTAAATACATTTTAAAAAAATTGTTCAGTAAATGAACAACTCCTGTTAGGGCAATTGCCATTTCCAAAGGAAAGAATAGTGCAAAAACAGGCATTAGGATAGTACCTAAACCAAAACCCGAAAAGAAAGTAAGTAGTGATGCAAAAAATGCGGCTAAACAGATTAAAAGAATTTCCATCTAGATTTAAATGTTTTTGTCAAACTGCTTTAAGAAACGAACATCATTCTCAAAAAATAGGCGCAAATCTTTTACTCCATATTTTAGCATAGCAATTCTTTCAATTCCCATTCCAAAAGCGTAACCTGTATATTTTTTAGAATCAATTCCACAGTTTTCTAATACATTTGGATCCACCATTCCACAACCTAAAATCTCTAAATACCCTGTATATTTACACACATTACATCCTTTGCTATTGCAAATATTACAGCTAACATCTACTTCTGCACTTGGTTCTGTAAACGGAAAGTAAGAAGGCCTTAATCTTATTTTTGTTTTTTCGCCAAACATCTCTTTTGCAAAATATAATAGTGCTTGTTTTAAGTCTGCAAAACTTACATTTTCGTCAATGTACAACCCTTCCACTTGATGAAATATACAATGCGCACGAGCAGAAATAGCTTCATTTCTGTATACTCTTCCTGGCGATAAAGTTCTGATTGGAGGTTTATTGTTTTCCATATACCTTACCTGTACTGATGAGGTGTGTGTCCTAAGTAAAACATCAGGATTAGTTTGAATAAAGAAAGTGTCCTGCATATCTCTTGCAGGATGTTCTTCTGGTAAATTTAAAGCTGAAAAATTATGCCAATCATCTTCAATTTCTGGTCCTTCACTTACGGTAAATCCAATTCGGTTAAAAATTTCTGCAATTTGGTTTCTCACCAATGAAATAGGGTGTCTACTGCCTAAATTATCTAAAGAAACAGGACGACTTAAATCAATCTCTTCTCCTTTTTCTTCTGTCTCAAAACTTCCTTTATACTCATCAACTTTGTCTTGTGCATTTTGCTTAAGCGTATTTATAGCTTGTCCAAATTCTTTTTTACTTTCATTAGGAACCTCTTTGAATGCAGCAAATAAAGCATTCATTTCCCCTTTTTTACCTAAAAACTTTAGGCGAAATTCTTCTGTCTCTTTCTCTGATTTTGGAACAAAATTTGCAACTTCTTGTAGTAATTCCTTTACCTTTTCTAACATTGTAATAATTTGTATATATTTGCTAATTCAATTACAAAGAAACAATAATTATGCTAAATAGGATTTTTAAAACTGTATTATTAGGAGTTTTTGCTCTAGTGATCACAACTACATTTACTTCTTGTAAAAAAGAAAAAGAAACAATAGCAGTAATTATTGTAAAAGATGTTAATGGAAATGTAGTGCCAGAAGTGTTAGTTAAATTATCTCCTGAACCAATATTATCTCCAAGTGGAGAGCTTCCTGAATCTGAACTAACTAAAACAAATTATACTGATGCAAATGGAAGAGTTCAATTTACTTATGAGTTAGAGGCAATATTAAATGTTAAAGCAACTATAACAATTGATAATGATGATTTTGAAGGGACAAATATCATTCGAATGCTAAAAGGGAAAACAACTACAAAAGTAGTTGAGATTTCAGAGATATAAACAAGCTACCCTAAGTACTTAATTATTGCTTCCTTCATGAGTAGTCCTTGTTTGTTCTCATCTAGGTTTTTGAGTGCCTTAAGCTCTATCCAATGAGGCCAACCCTCTTCATCAATCCTATCAAATTTGTAATAACCAAAAGGGGTTAGAATTTTACAAACAGCTACATGTAAGATGTCTAGTTTTTCTTCACGCCCAAATCGTTTTATTCCCATATTCAATTCTTGTACACCAATTAAGTAAAGGATACCTTTTAAACTCATCTCATCATCAAACTTTTTTTCAAGTTTAAGTACTAGTTCACCCCATTTTTTATTCACATCTTCCATACTGCAAAAGTAATTTTTAATACCTTTACTTTCATGAATTATTTAGATATTATAATCGTAATTCCATTAGTATACGGAATGATTAAAGGTTTTTACAATGGGTTAGTTAAAGAAATTACTGCTTTACTTGCTTTGGTAGTTGGTGTTTATGTGGCCATTAACTTTTCAGAATATCTGGAGCCAAAAGTTGTAGAGGTATTAGGAGGATATGAACAGTTTGTTTCAATTATAGCCTTTGGTGTTTTATTTTTGGTTACTGTTTTGTTGATTAAAACTCTAGGATTTGTTGTTGATAAACTTACAAAGGCTTTAGCTCTTGGTATTGTAAGTAGATTTTTGGGTGGTATTTTTGGGCTGTTAAAAGTGCTAGTAATTTTTAGTTTTCTCCTATTTGTTATTACGGATTATAATTTAGTTGATAAAAAGACTAAAAATGATTCAGTATTATTTAAGCCTTTAGTTGATGTTGCGGCAATAATTACACCACAATTAAAAAAGCATCAATCTATTTTAGATAAGGTAAATAAAGAGGCGGAAAAAGCCAAAGAAAAAATAGATGAAAAATCTAGTCCTGAATAGCAACTACTCCAGGTAATTCTTTCCCCTCTAAGTATTCTAGCATTGCACCACCTCCTGTTGAGATGTAAGATACTTTATCTGCAAAGCCAAATTGTTTTACAGCAGCAACAGAATCACCACCACCAACTAATGAGAATGCTCCATTTTTTGTTGCCTCACAAATAGCTTCTCCTATTTTTTTTGTTCCGTTTGCAAAGTTTTTCATTTCAAAAACTCCCATTGGTCCATTCCAAATAATTGTTTTGGAATCAAGAATTGCATTTGAAAAATGAGCAATACTTTCCGAACCAATATCAAGTCCCATAAATCCGTTTTGCACATTTGTTATTGCTGAACTTTGGATATCTGCATCATTATTAAAGTCATCAGCATTTACAGAATCAGAAGGTAATAATAATTGTACCCCTTTTTCCTTGGCATCAGTAATTAGTGTTTTTGCTAATGCTACTTTTTCATCTTCCACTAAGGAATTTCCAATACTACCTCCCATTGCTTTTGCAAAAGTATAAGCCATTCCCCCTCCAATTATAAGGTTGTCTACTTTATCAAAAAGAGAAGTAATCACATCAATTTTCCCTGTTATTTTTGCCCCACCAATAATAGCTGTAAAAGGTCGTTCAGGGTTATCCAAAGCTTTTTCTAAAGAAGAAATCTCATTGCTTAATAAGAGTCCGAAATATTTATTATCTGGAAAGTAATCAGCAATAATTGCTGTTGAAGCATGCGCTCTATGTGCAGTTCCAAATGCATCATTTACATATACATCTCCAAGGTTCGCCAATTGTTTGGCAAAACCTATATCTCCTGATTTTTCTTCTTTGTAAAAACGTAAGTTTTCTAAAACAAGAACATCTCCATTTTCCATATTTTCAACATCAGCAATAGTATTTTCTCCTACACAATCACTGCTAAAACTAACAGGAGTTGCAAGTAAGTCAGAAAGATGTTTTACGGTATGTTTTAGTGAAAAACGCTCTTCAAAACCATTTTTTGGCCTTCCAAGATGTGACATAATAATTGCTTTACCTCCGTCTGCCAGTACTTTTTTAATTGTAGGAAGTGCAGCTTGTATCCTGCTGTCATCAGTAATCTTAAAATATTCATCTAGAGGAACATTAAAATCAACACGGATTAAAACTCTTTTTCCTGATAAGGATATATTGCTTATATTTTTCATGCTGCAAAAGTAAAATAAATGCTAAAAATCGCCACAAATTATTTATATTTGACATAAATAAATTTTGAATGTTATTTAAGGAGATAGTAGGGAGTTTAAGCACGAAAAGACAACTGATTGAGTGGGTTAAGAATAATCGCGTTAGCCATGCTCAGCTTTTATCTGGAAAAAGTGGTAGTGCTAAATTGGCATTAGCGTTAGCTTATGCTCAATTTTTGAACTGTGAAAACAGAATTGAAGATGATTCTTGTAATACTTGTTCTTCCTGTTTAAAATATAACAACCTATCTCATCCTGATTTACACATTATTGTACCTGTTTTAAAGGTGAATAGTATTAAAGCTCCGGTAAGCGACCATTTTATTGGGCAGTGGCGGGAGTTTATAACGGATAATTATTATGGTTCGTTAAACGATTGGATTGATTCTTTTGGAACTGAAAATAAAACAGGACAGCAAGGAACAATTTATAAAGATGAGGCAAATAATATTCATAAAAAACTGAGCCTTAAAAATTATGAGGCTGTTTATAGGGTGGTGCTGATTTGGATGCCAGAAAGAATGAATTTAGAGGTTTCCAATAAGTTATTGAAGTTGTTTGAAGAACCTCCTAAAGGCACTATTTTTCTTTTAGTAACTGAAAACGCAAATCAGTTGTTGCCAACTATTATTTCTAGGTTGCAAACAATAAAAATTGCTGATTTTACGGCTGAGGATATTGTTAGTCATTTTGGTGAAAATGTACTGTCATTAGAAAAAGCAAAACAGTTAAGGAATTTAACAGATGCTGATTTGGGAAAAATTAGTCAAATCCTTACCGATAAAGAAAGTAATCTGGATTTGTTCAATGATTTTTCATCTTGGATGCGTTTGTCATATAAAATGGATGTGCAAGGAATTTCAAAGTGGGTAGATGAACTTTCAGTAAAGGGAAGAAAACAGCAGAAATTATTTTTGTCCTATGCAATAAAAATGGTCAGGGAGTGCCTTATTTATAATTTTGCTAGTAATTCACTCCTTAAAACAAATGAAAATGAACTTGCTTTTTTAACTAAATTTTCACCCTTTATACATGAGGAAAATAGTGTTTTGATAGTTGAGAAATTAGAAGAATCAATAAAAGCAATTAACCGAAATGCAAATGCTAAAATCTTATTTTTTGAGCTCTCACTTCAAATGGTGAAATTCTTAAAACTTAAGCGTAAGTTTGCAGTAAAATAAAACAAATGGGTTGTAGTAATTGTAGTACATGTGAGGTTTCCGAAAAAAGAGGGTCAGCTAATAGCACTGTCTTTGATTGGCTATACCAGATTGATGCCCCAAAGAGTGATAATTCAAATCTTGTTGAAGTGCAATTTAAGCGCGATAGAAAAGATTTTTATATAAATACTGATAATATTGATCTTAATAGTGGCGATTGGGTTGCTGTTCAAGGGGATAAGTCAGGACACGATATTGGTAAAGTTACCATGAAAGGGGAGTTAGTTGCTTTGCAGATAAAGCGTAAAAATAGAGATGTTGAGAAAGATCCAATAAAAAAATTATATCGAATAGCTTCTGAAAATGATTTACAAAAATGGAAGGATGCAGTAGCTAATGAGGATGAAATTTTGGTTAAAGCAAAACGAATTATTGAGGATCATAAGTTAGAAATGAAGCTTACGGATGTTGAGTTTCAGGGAGATAATTCTAAAGCAACATTTTATTATACTGCTGAAAAAAGAGTTGATTTTAGGGAGTTAATAAGAGAATACTCAAGAAATTTTGGGGTAAGAGTTGAAATGCGTCAGATTGGAGTTAGACAAGAGGCTGCTAAAATTGGTGGAATTGGCTCATGTGGTAGAGAACTTTGTTGTTCTACTTGGATGACAGACTTTCCTTCAGTATCTACTAATGCTGCTAGATATCAACAACTTTCAATTAATCCACAAAAAATTTCAGGACAATGTGGTAGGTTAAAGTGTTGCTTGAATTTTGAATTGGATGGATATACTGAGGCTCTTAAAGGTTTTCCAAGTACAAAGGTGCAGTTAAAATCAAAAAAAGGAAGTGCTAAATTTGTAAAATTAGATGTTTTTAAAGGAGTGTTATTTTATTTTAACCCTGATACTCCAGGAGATTTTTTAGAATTGACAATTGATAATGTAAATAAAATTATTGCATTAAATAAAAAAGAAGAGATTCCTGCTAGCTTTGAAAGTTTTATTGTTGAGGTTGAACAAAAAGAAGTTTCATTTGAAGATGCTATGGGTCAGGACAACATTGGTCGTTTTGATAAGAAAAAAGCGAAACCTAAAAGACAAGATAGAAGAAATAAATTCAAGAAAAATAGAGCAAAGGCAAGAAATAAAAAGAAAAGCAGTGAAAGTAAATAGTTGGATATTTCTTCTTGCAATAGTATTTACTTCATGTAATAGTAATATTGTTTTTGATGACTACAATTCTTTTGAAAATCAATCTTGGAATGCAGATAGTTCAGTAATTTTTAATTTTTCAATAACAGATACTACTGTATTAAATCAGTTAGTCGTTAAAGTAAGGCATACAATTGATTATGAATTTCAAAATTTATTTTTATTTGTGAAAGCTGAAGAATTAGATACGTTAGAAATACTGCTTTCTAATAAAGAAGGGAAGTGGTTGGGTAGTGGAATTAGCGACATTAGGGAAGTTGAATTTATTTGTGAAGATTGTCCAAACTTTGATAAAAAGGGAAACTATACTATTGAAATTGAACAAGCAATGCGTTACGGAAAATTGAATAAGATTCAAAATTTAAATAATATTTCAGCAATAGGAATTAGTATTCAAAGACAAGATGAGTAAGTTCAAAATTATATCATTATGGCTTATAATTATAAGTCCTTTTTTAGGATTGTTTTTTCTAGTACAATTAACGGCAATAGGTGTTCTTGGTGACTTACCAACTTTTGATCAATTAGAAAATCCGAAAAATAATTTAGCTACAGAAATTATTTCAGAAGATGGAATTGTTTTAGGAAAATATTTTTTTGAGAACAGAAGTAGAGTAAGGTATAATGAGATTCCAGAGAATTTAATTAATGCATTAATTTCAACTGAAGATGTACGCTTTAGAGAGCACTCAGGAATTGATGGAAGAGCATTGCTAAGAGCAATATTTGGTGCAGTAATAGGAAAGAGTAGTTCTGGTGGTGCAAGTACAATTAGCCAACAATTAGCTAAAATGTTGTTTACCGAGCAACCTAGTTCTGGTATTGAAAGAGTAATGCAAAAATTAAAAGAATGGATTATTGCTGCACAACTTGAAAAACGATATACAAAAGATGAGATTTTAACCATGTATCTCAATCGTTTTGATTGGGTGAATAATGCAGTTGGAATTAAGTCGGCAGCACAAGTTTATTTTAACAAAGCACCAATTGAACTAGATGTTGAAGAATCTGCAATGTTAGTTGGGATGTTAAAAAACCCTGCTCTTTACAATCCTAACAGGAGATTAGAACTAACTCAAGGAAGAAGAAATGTTGTGCTTTCACAAATGAAAAAGTATGAAGTTCTTTCAGACTCATTGTATGATACATTAGTACAACAGCCAATTATTCTTAACTTCAAAAAAGCAAGTCATAATGAGGGTTTGGCTCCTTATTTTAGAGAATATTTAAGAGGAGAGTTAAAAAAGTGGTGCGCAACACACACCAAACCTGACGGAACAAATTACAATGTATATACGGATGGATTAAAGGTTTATACCACCATTAATTCACGCTTACAACAGTTTGCTGAGGAGGGAATGCAAACTCATATATCTTCCTTGCAAAAAGATTTTTATACTCATTGGAAAGGATATACAAAAGCGCCTTATCCTGATGATTTTGAATGGGAGCAAATAGATGCTATTATTGATCAAGGAATGAATCGATCCGAGAGGTATAGAAAACTTAAAAAAGCGGGTAAATCTCAAAAAGAGATAAGGACTATTTTTAAGAAAAAAGTACCTATGACTTTGTTCTCTTGGGATGGAGAAATTGATACTATTCTTTCTCCTAGGGATTCTATAAAATACAATAAGTTTTTTATCCATAGTGGAATGATGAGTATGGATCCAAGGTCAGGACATGTAAAAGCTTATGTTGGAGGAATAAATTATAAGTATTTTAAGTACGATCATGTTAAAATAGGAAAGCGACAAGTAGGCTCTACATTCAAGCCTTTTTTATATTCTTTGGCAATGCAAGAAGGGTATACTCCTTGCTATGAAGTATCTAATGTGCCAGTTGTTTTTGATAAAAAAAGGTGGGGGTTAGAGAAAGATTGGGTGCCCAAAAATTCAGGGGATGATTTTGATGAAATGTCTTTAACCTTAAAGTTTGGTTTGGCAAATTCTATTAATACCGTTACTGCTTATATCATGAAACAATTTGGCCCTCATGCAGTGGTTGATTTGGCAAAAAAGATTGGTATACAATCTAAGATTTTAGCAGTTCCTTCTTTGTGTTTAGGAACATTTGATTTATCGGTTTATGAAATGGTTGGAGCATATTCAACCTTTGTAAATAAAGGAATGTGGACAGAGCCAATTTTTGTTACTCGAATTGAAGATAAAAATGGAGTAGTTTTAGAAGATTTTGTGCCAAAAACTCAAGAAGCCATGAGCAAAGAAACAGCTGATTTAATGGTGAGAATGTTACAAGGAGTAGTGGATGGAGTGCATAGTCCTGTAGCTGGTGTTAAAAAAGGAACTGGAGTACGATTGCGTTTCAGATATGGTTTTGAAAATGAAATGGGAGGTAAAACAGGAACTACTCAAAACCAATCAGATGGATATTTTATGGGAATTACCCCTAATTTAGTTACAGGAGTTTGGAGTGGTTGTGAGGATAGAGCAGCTCATTTTAGAAATATACACTATGGGCAAGGAGCTAATATGGCATTGCCTGTTTTTGCAGAATATATGCAAAGGGTTTATGCTGATACTTTGGAATCAGGAATTTACCCTATTGATTTTGATATTCCAAAGGCAATTGATTTAAAACTAGATTGTGGAGAAGCAATAAATAATACTGGGGCAGATGAATTTGATGAAGAATTTTAAATTATGATAAATAAAAAAGTAGAAAATATTGAACAAGCACTTGAGGGCGTAAAAAGCAATATGACCTTTATGGTTGGTGGTTTTGGTCTTTCAGGTATCCCTGAAAATGCAATTGCAGCACTTTCTAAAATGAATATTTTTGGATTGACCTGCATTTCTAATAATGCAGGGGTTGATGATTTTGGATTAGGACTTTTGCTTCAAAGAAAACAAATCAAAAAAATGATTTCCTCTTATGTTGGTGAAAATGCAGAGTTTGAAAGGCAAATGCTTTCAGGTGAATTGGAAGTTGATTTAATTCCTCAAGGTTCTTTGGCTGAAAGATGCAGAGCAGCAGGGGCAGGAATACCAGCATTCTTTACTCCAGCAGGATATGGAACTGAAGTTGCGGAAGGAAAAGAGGTAAGGAAATTTAATGGTAAGCCACATATTCTGGAAACAGCACTTACAGCTGATTATGCATTTGTAAAAGCATGGAAAGGTGATACGGCAGGAAACTTAATTTTTAAAGGAACAGCTAGAAATTTTAATCCTTTAATGGCTATGGCAGGAAAAATTACAGTTGCTGAGGTAGAGGAATTAGTGCCAGCAGGAGAACTAGATCCTAACCAAATTCATATGCCTGGAATTTTTGTACAAAGAATACTTCAAGGAGAAAGATACGAGAAGAGAATAGAACAAAGAACAGTTAGAATTAAAGAATAATGGCTTTAGATAAAAATCAAATCGCACAAAGAATTGCTCAAGAACTAGAGCATAATACCTATGTAAACTTAGGAATTGGAATCCCAACATTAGTAGCAAACTATATTCCTAAAGGAATTGATATTGAATTTCAATCAGAGAATGGAGTACTTGGAATGGGCCCATTTCCTTTTGAAGGAGAGGAAGATCCAGACTTGATAAATGCAGGAAAACAAACCATTACTACTATGCCGGGTGCAGTACTTTTTGATTCAGCTACTTCTTTTGCTATGATTAGAGGGCAGCATGTTCAGTTGACTGTTTTAGGCGCTATGGAAGTATCCGAGAATGGAGATATTGCCAATTGGAAGATACCAGGAAAAATGGTAAAAGGTATGGGGGGTGCTATGGATTTAGTAGCCTCTGCTGACAATATTATTGTAGCTATGATGCATACCAACCGTGCAGGAGAAAGTAAGATTCTGAAAAAATGCACTTTACCAATTACAGGAGTAAATTGCGTAAAAAAAGTGGTTACTAATTTAGCGGTTTTAGAAATAACAGACAAAGGGTTTCAACTCTTAGAAAGAGCTCCAGGTGTAAGTGTTGAAGAAATTAAAAATGCAACTGCTGCAGATTTAATTATTGAAGGTGAAGTTCCTGAAATGGTGCTCTAAGAGCACTTTAATAAAGGATGTTAAGAAACAGAAACCCCTTTACTTTCCAAATGCCTTTTTATATCTTCTAACTTTCCTTCAGGAATAGCATCAATTAACTTTTGGGTATAAGGTGTTCCGGGTTTATTGTAAATTTGGTCAGCATCTCCCATCTCTTCAATTTTCCCTGCTTGCATTACTACCATTCTGTCACTCATGTATTTTACAACTGATAAATCATGTGATATGAAGATATAGGTCAAACCAAACTCCTCTTTTAGTTCGTTCAATAAATTTAAAACTTGTGCTTGCACCGAAACATCTAATGCTGAAACCGACTCATCACAAATAATGAATTTAGGGTTTACGGCTAATGCTCTTGCAATACCAATTCTTTGTCTTTGTCCTCCAGAAAACTCATGAGGATAACGGTAAAAGTGAGCAGGATCTAAACTCACTCTTGTTAATAGTTCTTCAACTCTTTTCTTTCTTTGCTCATCATTTTCTAAAATTCCATGTACTTGCATAGGTTCCATAATTGCATTTCCAATGGTCATTCTTGGGTTAAGTGACGAGTAAGGGTCTTGGAAAATAATTTGCACATCTTTACGGAATACTCTTAGCTCATCTGCATTCATTTTAGCAATATCTTGCCCTTTGTAAATCATTTTCCCTTCAGTTGGCTCTTCAAGTCTGATAATTGTACGACCACAAGTTGTTTTTCCACAACCTGATTCTCCTACTAAACCTAAAGTTTCACCAGGATACACATCAAAACTAATATTATCTACTGCCTTCACATGGTCGCTAACTCCTCCAAAAAATCCATTTCTTATTGGAAAATAAGTTTTTAAATTTTTGATTTGCATGATAGGTTCTTTTGCATACAACTCTTTGTGCCTTGCAACTCTTTCACTTTCAGGAATTGCTAAATCTTTGGTAAATTCTGCTACTGAAATTCCATTGTCAATTATCTCTCCACTTTCATCAATTTTCATAAAATCAGAAACGGTTGGCAGGAAAGTATAACGCTTATCCAATGGTGGGCGACAAGCTAAAAGCCCTTTAGTGTAAGGGTGTTTTGGGTTAGTGAAGATGTCCCAAACATTCCCTTGCTCTACAATATTTCCTTTGTACATCACTACTACTTTATCAGCTAGTTCAGCAATTACTCCTAAATCATGAGTAATGAACATAATTCCCATATCATGCTCTTTTTGTAAGTTTTGCATCAACTGTAATATGGTTTTTTGTACCGTTACATCAAGAGCGGTTGTTGGTTCATCTGCAATTAAAACAGAAGGCTGGCAACTCATTGCCATAGCAATCATTACTCTTTGTTTTTGTCCTCCGGAAATCTGATGAGGGTAAGTACTAAAAATTCTTTCAGGAGTAGGTAATTGTACCTCTTCAAAAAGTTTTATTGTTAATGCTTTTGCAGCTTTTTTATCTAGTTTTTGGTGGAGCATAATTGCCTCCATTACTTGATCACCACAGGTAAATACAGGATTTAATGATGTCATTGGTTCTTGGAAAATCATAGCAATATCATTTCCTCTAAACTTACGCATTTCCTCTTCTGAAATCTTTAATAAGTCAGTAGCTGTTCCGTCATTTTTATGAAAAATAATTTCTCCTCCACTAATTTTACCTGGAGGACTTGGAATTAATCGCATTGCTGAAAGTGAAGTAACTGATTTTCCTGAGCCTGACTCACCAACAATACCGATTGTTTCTCCTTTATTAAGGGTAAAACTCACACCATTTACAGCTTTTACAGTTGTTCCTTCTGTGTGAAATTCGGTAACTAAATTTTTAAATTCCAATAATGTATTTTCCATCTTATGCTTTATTTTTTAGGTCGTTAAAAATAGAATTTAAATTCTACTTATACAAACTCAATATTTTTTTCTGTTATTAATTCTTCTCCTTTGTATTTTAATAGGATTTGAGCCACTGTCAAAGTATCTTTTTGGCAATATGTTTTGATGCGTTCTAAATCGTTTTCTTTCCAATATATTCCTGCTACTTGGCTGCCATCTATATTGTCTTTTGGTGTTGGAATATTAAAAAGTGCAGCCAATAATTTTATTGATGTATAGTTTTTATAATCTCCAAAACGCCAAAGCTCCATGGTGTCTAAATGATTTACTTCCCAAGGTTTTTTACCTGCAATGTCCAATAATTTTGGTAGTTGCAATCCATTGATAAGTGTTCGTCTTGCAATAAATGGGAAGTCAAATTCTTTTCCATTATGCGCACAGAGCTGATGATGCTTTTTGTTAAATTGTGTATTTAGTAGTTTATTAAAATCAGTTAAAATTTTCTTTTCATCATCTCCATAAAATGACTTTAATCTAAAATGATTTTCTCCTTTTTCTAAAAATAAATAGCCAACTGAAATGCAAACAATTTTAGCAAATTCAGCCATAACCCCTGCTTTAATTTTATAAAATTCGCTAGGTGAATACTCATCTTTTCTTTGCCAAGCAGTTTTTTCAGCCCATAGTGTTTGGAAAGTAGTGTCTAAATCTTCAAAATTTTCTTTTACAGGAACAGTTTCTATATCTAGAAAAAGGATATTTTTTATTTTGATGTCTATTAACATTTTAAGGATACATTTCTAATGCAGCATCAGTAAAATTATATAAATCTTCATGATGTCCATCTGCTAAATAATTTCCATATTTTCTTCCCAAACGCACAACAATCATATTTTTTTCAGGAATACATATTACATATTGCCCCCAAAGACCTCTTGCATAATAGATGTGCATGTTTTTATAGTTTGTCATCCAAAACTGATAACCATAGTTCATATTCTTATTTCCTTTTTCATCTAGTAAGTTTGCAGTTGTTGTTGCATCTTTTATATAATTACTATCCAAAAGCTGTGTGCCATTCCAATTTCCAAAGTTCATATAAAGTTTGCCTAAACGAGCAAAGTCTCTAGCGTTTGAATTGATACAGCAAAAGCCTTTTTCATCACCACCCTCAATATCAGTATTCCAAAGTGCAGGATGCTTAGCGCCCATAGGTTTCCAAAGTTTTTTTGATGCATATTCGCTTATTGTTTCTCCTGTTGCGGCCTCAACAATAAAGGTTAATAACTGGGTGCAAGAACTATGGTATTTAAATACTTTTCCTGGAATTTCAATCACTTTTAAGTTGTTTACCAAATCTCTTAAATGATTTCCGTAATACGATTCTGCTGTCTGCCCAATAGGATTGTAATAATCTTCAGTCCAGTTTAGCCCAGAACTCATGGTGAGTAAATCTTTTATCGTTAATTCTGTATTTCTTCCTTTACAAAAATTTGGTAAAAAATCACATACTTGCTGGTCAACACTTTTAATTTTTCCTTCATCTATTGCAATTCCAATCAAGGTAGATACCCAGCTTTTGCTCATTGAAAAAGAGTTGGACATAGTATCGGAAGAATAGCCGTGCCAATACTCTTCATGATGGATGCTATCATTTATGATAATTATAAAAGCAACAGTTTCTAGGCTTTCATTTACAGGCTTGATAAACTCAGGTAATTGGACTTTGTTATAATGCTTTGCAGTTGCCCACTCTTGATGTTCACCTACCTGAATTGTATTTGCAGGAAAATGAATATAATCATCAATATATGATGAGGTGTACCCTTTTAAATAAGTGATAGATATTGCCTTGTACATCCAGCTTTTCCCACTTACAAGAATGAGTAAGTTGAGTGCAATAAAAATTATAAGTAAGTATTTTAATGCTTTTTTCATGTTAAATAATCTCCATTTCAAATAGCTCAATTAAATGAGATTTAACTTTATTTTTTACTTCTTCAAAATCTAATTCCCTGCCTAGCTCTTGTTGTAAAGAAGTTACTTTTTTGTCAATTATTCCGCAAGGGATAATATTTCCAAAATAGGATAGGTCAGCATTTACATTAAATGCAAAACCATGCATAGTAACCCATCTACTACTTTTAACACCTAATGCACAGATTTTTCTTGCTTTTGGTGTTCCTACATCAAACCAAACTCCAGTTTCTCCTGATGATCGTTCAGCTTCTAAACCATATTCTTTTAAAGTAAGTATTACAGCCTCTTCCAAAAAGCGTAAGTATTTATGAATGTCCGTAAAAAAATTATCTAAATCTAAAATTGGATAGCCAACAATTTGTCCGGGACCATGATAGGTAATATCACCTCCTCTGTTTATTTTATGAAAAGTTGCCCCCCTGCTTTTTAGATAATCTTCATTTACCAAAAGGTTTTTTTCATCACCACTTTTCCCTAAAGTATAGACATGAGGATGTTCACAAAAAATTAAATGATTTTTGGTAGCAACTGTTTTGTTTTCCTTTCGGTTGCTTGATTTTACGGCAAGTATTTCTGCAAAAAGTTCTTCCTGAAAATCCCAACACTCTTTGTAATCAATCAGTTCTAAATCCTTAAATGATACTTTTTTGTTCATTATATCTTCCCTAGTTCTCCTTTCAAAAAGTTAATTATATCAATTTCAATTGCATCAACATTATTCATTTCAGACAAGTACCAGCTTACCCAATCTCCAAGGTTTATATGATAAAGAGAATTTTCAATTAAAGAATCCCCCTTACTCCATATTTCAGTTATGTTTGAAGTAAATTTAGCAATTACCTTTTTGTTAATATCCATTCTTATTTGATTTCTTTCATAGTCAGATTTATTACGGAAATAAACAACAGCCAAATCTTCAACATTTGTACGCCAACCCAATAATTCATTGTGATTCATTTCAGGAATAACATGGTGCCAACATAACATCTTAGAATTTTCATTTATCTGCTGACGGAAACGAATAGCAACACCTTCAAATCCATTTGCAACATAAATTACAGGCGTTTGCTTGTACATTTTTTTTGCTAAATCCATTGCTTGTTTTTGGATATTAGCTTTTTCTGTATTTAGTAATGTAATTGCGTTATCAAAATCTGATTTAAATGAAGCATCAATAATTCCGTAATGGTTCAACATAAAAAATAGTTCAGTAAACGCATAGCCAAACATAGCTCTTGGTGGTTGATTTCCTGGAATAATTATTTTGTTATATTTATTTTCTTCAGCAATAGTTTTTAGTTTTCCACCTGAAGTAATCACTGCAATTTCAGCTCCTCTTGCCTGGCATTTCTCCAAAGCATAAAGCGTTTCTTCTGTATTTCCAGAATAGGAATTTGCAATAACAAGCGTGTGCTCATTTACAAAATTAGGAATGCTGTAATCTTTTGTTGCAGCAATAGGAATACTCACTTTTGGTGAAATAATATCACTTACAATTGTTCCGCCAATACCAGAGCCACCTAAACCACAAATCAAAACATTTCGGATTTCTTTGGTATAAGGAGTTAAGTTCGTATTGTTTGCAATCTCAATTGCTTCTGATAAATGATTGGTAAAATCATTGATATAGTCGTTCATTTTCATCCTAAATAGCTTTTGTTAAAAGAAGCCGAAATTACGAAATAATAGGATAAAAGAATTCCTATCTTTGCAAAAAATTTAACAGATGACCAGAGTACTTTCCGAGCAAGAATTAGTGAGAAGAGAATCCTTACAAAAATTAAGAGATTTAGGAGTTGATCCTTATCCAGCTGACCTATTTGATGTAAATACAACTTCAAAACAGATTAAGGAAAAGTACAAGGAGGGAGAGGAGTTAAATGTAGTGCTTGCAGGAAGATTGATGAGCAGAAGAATTATGGGTAAAGCTTCTTTTGCAGAGTTGCAAGATGCAGATGGAAAAATTCAGATTTATGTAAATAGAGACGAGGTTTGTGAAGGGGAAGATAAAACTATGTACAATACAGTTTTTAAAAAACTATTGGATATTGGTGATATTATTGGTGTTACAGGAACTGTTTTTATCACTAAAGTTGGTGAGGTATCAGTAAAAGTAAAAGAATTAAAAGTGCTTACAAAATCCTTACGCACATTGCCTTTACCAAAGGTAGATGCTGATGGAACAGTACATGACGCCTTTACTGATCCTGAAAAAAGATACAGACAGAGATATGTAGATTTAGTTGTTAATCCTGAAGTAAAGGATGCTTTTATTAAGCGTACAAAACTTACTAATTCCATGCGTGAATTTTTGAATAAGAAAGAATATTTGGAGGTAGAAACGCCAATTTTACAACCGCTTTATGGTGGGGCTGCTGCTCGTCCTTTCAAAACTCACCACAATACTTTGGACATGGAATTGTACCTTAGGATTGCAAACGAATTGTATTTGAAAAGATTGGTTGTAGGCGGTTTTGATGGAGTGTATGAATTTTCAAAAGATTTCAGAAATGAGGGGATGAGTCGTTTTCATAATCCTGAATTTACACAAATGGAATTGTATGTTGCCTACAAGGATTATGCTTGGATGATGGATTTGGTGGAAGAAATGGTAGAAAAAATTGCCATGGATTTACATGGAAAAACTGAGGTACAGGTGGGAGATAATTTAATCAATTTCCAAAGACCTTGGAAGCGTTATACTATGTATGAAGCAATTGAACATTTTACAGGAATTGACATTTCAAAAATGGATGAGGCTACTATGGCTGAAACCGCTAAAAAATTAGGAGTTGAGGTGGATAAAAGTATGGGTAGAGGAAAATTAATTGATGAGATTTTTGGAGAAAAATGTGAAGGGCAATTAATACAACCTACTTTTATTACGGACTATCCTGTTGAGATGTCGCCATTGGCTAAAAAACACAGAGAGCATGAAGGTTTAGTAGAGCGTTTTGAGGCAATATGTAATGGAAAAGAAATCTGTAATGCCTTTTCGGAATTGAATGATCCTATTGACCAAAGAGCACGATTTGAGGAGCAATTGGAACTTGGAAAAAGAGGAGATGATGAGGCAATGTTAATAGATGAAGATTTCCTAAGAGCGATTGAATACGGTATGCCACCAACTGCAGGTTTAGGAATAGGAATTGATAGGTTGAGCATGATTATGACCAATAGCAATTCTATACAAGATGTATTGTTTTTTCCACAAATGAAAGCTGAGAAAGGAGGGACTGAGGAATAGACTACCTTGCTAAAAGTTTTTTGGAAACTTTATATGTTGCAGAATACAAAAGACCTTCTTTTCGAGTTTTAAGTGTCTTAAACTCTTTTTTATACCAATCAGGATTAGTTGCTTTCTTTTTATGATTTTCATGTGTTGAAGCCTCATGAGATTCATCTTTAGACCATGGTTTAATAGTATAAACACTCAATCCAAAATGTTCTGCTCTATCTAAAACAATCCCAAAATCGGATTCAGAAAAATATTGAACTCCTTCAGCTCCAAAGCCATCATTTAGGTTATTTAAATCCGTAAATATATTTTTTTCTAAAAATTGTGATTGCTCCATTGCGTTTTTGATGAGGGTTTTTGTATAAATTATAGATTGCAAAAGTAGGCTAAATTTCTCACATCTGACAGCTGAAAAGGTAGGGGGTGGCAAACAAGTTTATTTTTCATAAATCTTTTTGGATTTTACCTTCCCAATCAATTTTTCTAATTCTTCCTTTTTAGCTTCCATTACTTTTTTGACTGAACCAAAATGAGAGATTAGTAGCTCCACAGTTTTTGGGCCTATTCCATCAATTTTATCCAATGAAGTACCAAGGATCTCTTTTCCTCTTTGCTTGCGGTGGTGTGTAATGCCAAAGCGGTGGGCTTCATCTCGTAATTGCTGTATCAACTTCAAACTTTCTGATCGTTTGTCCAAATATAACGGCACACTATCTCCAGGAAAATAGATTTCCTCCAAGCGTTTGGCAATACCAATAATGGCTATTTTTCCTCTTAGTTTGAGCTTGTCTAAACTCTTTACTGCTGAGCTTAATTGTCCTTTGCCCCCATCAACAACAATCAATTCTGGCAAAGGCTGCTCCTCTTCCAAAAGGCGTTTGTATCTTCTATACACCACCTCTTCCATACTTGCAAAATCATCAGGACCAACTACCGTTTTAATATTAAAATGGCGATAATCTTTTTTACTTGGTCGTGCATTTTTAAACACTACACAAGCTGCCACAGGATTTGTTCCTTGTGTATTGGAATTATCAAAACACTCAATGTGCCTTGGGCGGTATTTTAAGTGTAAATCCTTTTGCATTTGTTCCAAAATACGCTTATTGTCTTGCTTTTCAATGTTATTGATTTTGCGTTTTTGCTTGTCTAACTGCATGTATTTTGCATTCCTCAAACTCAGGTCAATTAATTTTTTTTTGTCTCCAATTTTAGGGATAGTAATACTTAAGTCCTCCCAAACATTTTCTAAGGAATGGGAACAATAGATAGTTTTTGACGTACTCTCAAATCTTTGTCTAAGCTCAATAATTGCTAATTGCAATAACTCTTCTTCTGTTTCATTTAGTTTTTTATTCAGCTCCAAAGTATGTGCCTGAATAATTGCACCAGAATTTATTTTAAGGTAATTCACAAAAGCAGTGTCTTCATCCGAAAGAATAGTAAACACATCCACATCATTAATCTTAGGATTTACAATGGTTGATTTTGCCTGATAGTTATTGAGTAAATCAATTTTATCTTTTACTGATTGAGCTTTCTCAAACTCCATTTTTTCAGAAAAATGAAGCATAGCTGTTTTTAAATGTTGTGTTACCGATTTGATATCTCCCTTGATAATTTGTTCGATATGTTTAATTCCCAATTGATATTCTTCAGCAGTTTGTTTGTCCTCACAAGGACCTAAACAGTTTCCTATATGGTACTCTAAGCATACTTTGAATTTCTTTGTGTTGATGTTTTTATCCGTTAAACTTAGGCTGCAATTTCTTAAAGGGTATAGTTGATGAAAGAAATCTAAAAGTGTTTTTACCAAACGAACAGAAGTGTATGGTCCAAAATATGCTGAGCCATCTTTAATTACATTTCTTGTTTGGAAAATTCTTGGGAAGGGTTCATTTTTTATGCAAATCCAAGGGTAAGTTTTCCCATCTTTTAAGGCAACATTGTATTTGGGTTGATGTTTTTTTATCAGATTATTTTCTAATAAAAGGGCATCAATTTCAGTAGGAACAACTACATATTGTATGTCCTGAATCTTACTGATAAGTACTTTTGTTTTTCCGTGTTCTTGCTTTTTGTTAAAATAGGAACTTACTCTTTTTTTTAGGTTTTTTGCTTTTCCAACATATAATAAAGCTTCATTTTTATCATAGTAACGATAGACCCCTGATTTTTCAGGGATAAGTTTTAATAAGCCTTTTATGTGTTCGGTTGCAGGCATTATCTACTTAGAACTACCGAGAAACTGTCAAGAAATTGTGCGAATACTATTTGAGTAAAGGTGGTTAAGATAAAAAGTAGTAAGCATTTTCTCATAGTCCGTAAATATAGTATTTTTGGGGAGTAAAATAAACAAAATGAGATTAGCAATAGTTGGAGCAACAGGAATGGTTGGAAAGGAAATGTTAGAGGTTCTTTCTGAAAGGAACTTTCCATTAAAAGAGTTGATTCCTGTAGCTTCCGCAAATTCATGCGGAAAGACTATAAATTATCTTGGGAAAGAGCATGAAATTATTTCATTAAATGACTTACTTGCTAGAAAAGTTGATTTAGCATTATTTTCTGCTGGGGGTAAAATTTCAAAAGAATGGGCCCAAAAATTAGCTGAAAGAGGAGTTAAAGTTATCGACAACTCTTCATTTTGGAGAATGTCAGAAAATCATAAATTGATAGTTCCAGAAATTAACGGGAAAGAACTAACCAATGAGGATATGATTATAGCTAATCCGAATTGCTCAACCATACAGTTGGTAATGGCTTTAGCTCCTTTACACAAAAAATATAGCGTAAAGCGAGTTGTTGTTTCTACTTATCAATCAATAAGTGGTACAGGAAAAAAGGCGGTTGAACAACTGGAAAATGAAGAATTATCCATAGATGGAGATATGGTTTATCCTCATCCTATTTATAAAAATGTATTGCCTCATTGTGATGTGTTTCAGGAAAATGGATACACCAAAGAAGAGATGAAATTGACTAATGAAACTAAGAAAATTCTTGATTCTAAAATTAATGTTTCTGCAACTGCAGTTCGTGTTCCTGTAGACGGTGGGCATTCTGAAAGTGTAAATATTACTTTTGAGAATGATTTTGAAATTGAAGAATTAAAGGATGTTTTATCAAGTATGGAAGGTGTTGTCGTACTGGATAACCCTGAAAATAATGAATATCCTATGCCGATAAATGCAAAAGGGAAGGATGATGTTTTTGTAGGTAGGATAAGAAGAGACTTTACTCAAAAAAATACATTAAATATGTGGGTAGTAGCCGATAATTTAAGAAAAGGAGCTGCTACTAATACTGTGCAAATTGCAGAATATTTGTTAAAGAATAATTTACTTTAATTAAACTCTTTTCGGTAAAAAAGCAAAATCGTAAATATACCCACTGATATACCTGCATCAGCAATATTGAAAACAGGGCGGAAAAAGATAAAATGATCACCACCAATCATTGGCAGCCATTCAGGATAATGACTGTTTATTAACGGGAAGTAAAACATGTCAACTACTTTACCATGCAGCAAGGAGGAATAACCTCCAAATTCAGGCATAAAGCTTGCGATATTATGGTAACTTTCATTAAAAAAAACTCCATATAATGTACTATCAATAATATTACCGATTGCCCCCCCAATAATTAGTCCTATTGCAATTAGAGCTCCATTTGGCATTTTGTTTTTTACAATATCAAATACATATTTTATTCCTAAACTAACTACTATTATTCTGAATAAGGTGAGCAGAGTTTTCCCTGTATGCCCACCAAATTCCATGCCAAAAGCCATACCATTATTTTCAGTAAAGTGAATAATGAACCAATCAAAAATTTGAAATTCTTGTCCTAAAACAAAATGTGTTTTGATCCAAACTTTAAGAATTTGGTCAAGTAAAATAAGAATAAAAGCGGTAAGAAATATTTTTTTCAAAGTAGCTTATTGAGCGTTTTTAGCTTCAATACTTAGTGTAGCGTGAGGAACAAGTTTTAATCTTTCTTTCGCAATTAATTTACCTGTACTTCTACATATTCCATATGTTTTATTTTCAATACGGATTAAAGCATTATTAAGACTTCTAATAAATTTTGCTTGCCTTTCAGCTAACTTAATATTTTCTTCCTTTGAAAGTGTTGATGACCCTTCTTCAAATTGCTTAAAAGTAGGAGAAGTGTCTTCTGTTCCATTGTCAGAATCATTAGCTGTAGCAGCTCTAAGAATATCTAAATCGTCTTGAGCACTTTCAATTTTATCAAGAATGATTTGTTTAAATTCTTGAAGTTCATCTTTTGTATATGTAGTTTTTTCAGCCATTGTAATTATTGTTTTTTAATACTAACTTTTGCAGTTATTTTATCCACTAACTCAATCTCATCAGCTTCATTATCAGCAATCTCTATAAATTCTAATTTGTCTGATAAAGTTTCATCACAAATATAAGCGAAATTATTTTGAATGGCCGAGCTTAATTGAGCATTATTTTCAACTAAGATATTAACCTTATCAGTTACTTCAAAAGCCTTGTCTTTTCTTAGGTTTTGTATTCTATTAATAAATTCACGTGCTAAACCTTCTTCTTTTAACTTATCAGAAAGAGTAATGTCTAAAGCAACCGTTACTCCATCATTATTAGCAACAATACAGCCAGGAATATCAGCCGAACTAATTTCAACATCTATTAAATCAATTGTGATTTCATCATTAATTTGATAAATTTCATTCTTTTCTATTTGCTTAATATCATCAGCTGTAAACTTGGCAATAACTCCTGAAATTAATTTCATATGCCTACCAAACTTTGGGCCAAGTGTTTTAAAGTTTGGTTTTATTTGTTTGGTTAATACATCAGAATCCTCAGTTAAATAAGCTATTTCCTTAACATTAATTTCACTTAATATAATTGAAGAAATTGCTTCAATATCCTCTTGCATTTTTGAGTTTAAAACAGGAATCATTATTTTTTGTAATGGCTGCCTTACTCTAATCATTTCCTTTTTCCTTAACGATAAAGCAAGAGAGGTAATATTTTGTGCTAATTGCATTTTTCGTTCCAAATCAGTATCTATTTTAGTGCTGTCAGACTTTGGGAAATCAGCTAAATGTACAGATGTTGCAGATTGCAAATTGCTTATGGAATTTAAATCCTGAAACAACCTATCCATAAAGAATGGAGCTATAGGTGCAGACAAAAGTGTAATCTTTTCTAAACACTCATAAAGTGTTTGGTAAGCAGAAACTTTATCAGAATTATATTCACCTTTCCAGAAACGCCTTCTGCTTAAACGAACATGCCAGTTACTTAATTTATCCATAACAAAATCTTGAACCAAACGAGCAACACGAGTTGGCTCATATTCTTCATAAGCGTCTTCAACTTGCTGTATAAGTGTATTCAATTCTGAAAGAATCCATCTATCAATTTCAGCTCTATTCTTAACAGAAACATCCTCTTCAGAGTAATTAAAGCCATCAATATTTGCATATAATGCAAAGAAGGAATAAGTGTTGTAAAGTGTTCCAAAGAATTTTCTTTGTACTTCTTGTATTCCGTTTTCGTCAAACTTTAAATTATCCCAAGGTTGTGCATTGGAAATCATATACCACCTTGTTGCATCTGCACCATATTTATCAATAGTTTTAAAAGGGTCAGTTGCATTCCCTAGTCGCTTGGACATTTTATTTCCATTCTTATCCAAAACTAAACCATTGGAAATAACATTTTTATACGCAACAGAATCAAAAAGCATTGTTGAAATAGCGTGCAAAGTAAAGAACCAACCTCTTGTTTGATCTACTCCCTCAGCAATAAAATCTGCTGGATAATTTTGTTCAAATATTTCTTTATTTTCAAAAGGATAATGCAATTGAGCATATGGCATTGAGCCAGAATCAAACCAAACATCAATTAGATCTAATTCTCTTTTCATTGGTTTTCCATCTGCTGAAACTAAGATAATGTCATCAACATAAGGCCTATGTAGATCAAAAGAATTATAGTTTTCTTCTGAAAAATCCCCAGCAATAAAATCAGATAAAGGATTAGTTGTCATAATTCCTGCAGCAATTGATTTTTCAATTTCTGATTTTAGCTCTTCTACCGAATTAATACAAATTTCTGAATCACCTTCTTCTGTTCTCCAAATAGGAATAGGAATTCCCCAAAATCTTGAGCGGGATAAATTCCAGTCTACTAAATTTTCTAACCATTTTCCAAAACGACCCTCTCCTGTTGATTTTGGTTTCCAATTTATGGTTTTGTTAAGCTCCAACATCCTGTCTTTATAATCAGTTGTTTTTACAAACCAACTGTCCATTGGGTAATATAGAATAGGCTTGTCCGTACGCCAACAATGTGGATAGGAATGTTCGTATTTTTCAGCCTTAAAACAAAGATTTTCTTCTTTTAGTTTGATAACTATCTGAACATCAGCAGGAAGTTTTGGTTTCTCATCCTCAGCAGTATAAAATTCATCTTTTACATACATTCCCGCAAAGTCAGTAACTTCATCAACAAATTTTCCTTGCTTGTTTACGAGTGTTAAGCTACCAATTCCATTTTGTTTACATACCCTATTGTCATCAGCACCAAAACTAGGAGCTAAATGAACTATTCCTGTTCCATCTTCAGTAGTTACAAAATCTCCAAGAATAATTTTAAATGCATCTCCATCTTCTGGTTGAGCATAAGGTAAAAGTTGCTCGTATCTTAAGCCTTCTAGCTCCTCTCCTTTTAATTCTGAAATAATATTAAAGGGTAAGTTTTTATTCCCAATCACATAATCCCCAAACTTTAAATCAGAATTATCGTCATTAAAATATTTGTTTGACAGGTCTTTAGCAACAATAACAGTTATTGGATTTCCTGTATATTGATTTAATGTTTCAATTAAAAGATAGTCAATCTTTTTTCCAACAGCAAGAGCAGTATTAGAAGGTAAGGTCCATGGTGTAGTTGTCCATGCTAAACAATAAACATCATTTTTAGTTTTGTTAAAGATAGACTCTGAATCAGCATTTGAAATTAGCTTAAACTGAGCAACTGCAGAAGTATCTTTTACATCACGATAACATCCTGGCTGGTTTAACTCATGTGTGCTAAGTCCGGTACCTGCTTTAGGAGAGAATGGTTGAATAGTATGTCCTTTATAAAGTAACCCTTTTTTGTGCATCTGTCCTAATAACCACCATACACTCTCTATATATTTATTGTCATATGTTACGTATGGGTTATTCATATCTACCCAATAACCCATCTCTTCAGTAATGTTTTCCCAGCTTCCTTTGTATTTCATTACATTTGTTCGGCAAGCTTTGTTGTAATCTTCAATTGAGATTGTAGAGCCAATATCTTCTTTAGTAATTCCTAATTCTTTTTCAACACCAAGCTCAACAGGAAGTCCATGTGTGTCCCATCCAGCTTTTCTGTTTACCTGAAACCCTTGTAATGTTTTATAGCGACAAAATAAATCTTTAATTGTACGGGCAATTACATGGTGAATACCAGGCATCCCATTAGCTGAAGGAGGTCCTTCATAAAAAGTAAAAGTAGGGTTTCCTTTTCTGCTTTCAATACTTTGATTGAAAACATCAGATTTTCTCCAGTTTTCTAAAACTTCTTTATGGGTTTTAGATAAACTTAAATGTTTGTATTCCTTGAACTTGCTCATGTTTTATGCTAAATATAATGCGTGCAAATATAGTTTTTGCATTTTAGATAAGCAATGCTAATTTGGCTTAAAAAAATAGCAAAAGAAACAGAAAAATTTGTTTATCTAATTAGAATAATTTCAGAGGATTCTTGGTGCTTCCAACCTTCAAAATCTTGATAATATATTTCATAAATATAAACCCCTAAAGGTAGCTCTTCTCCTGATGATTGGTGTTTTCCATCCCAACCATTATTGCAATCTAAATCATGAATATTATCAGTTGAATATACCAATTCACTAAAGCGACTGTAAACATTAAACACAAAAGTTTCTTCTCTTATTCCATGATGAGAAATGCAGAATTTATCATTTATCCCATCTAAATCAGGAGTAAATGAGTTTGGAATATAAATCCAATAATCATCAGTAATTTGAATATGCTTAAAGGTGGTATCTATACAACCGTTACCATCTTGAATAATTAAACTTACTTGATACATAGCTAATGAATCACTATAGGTATGATAAGGGTTTTCTGAAAAATCAGGAGGAGTGTTGTCTCCAAAATCCCATTGCCAACTAACAATATTTCCTTCTGATTTATCTATTAACTGAGAAGTAGTAAATAAGATGGTCATGCTGTCAGGTTGTGCTTCAAAATTAGCTATAGGAGAGGTTAAGACTGTTACCATAGCCGAACCGTTAATTGTCCCTGTAGAATTAGCATCAGTGAAGCTAGTTAGTGTATAATTTCCCTCTTGTTTAGTGTTAATAATGTATGGGTTAATTGAAGTAGTAATTGAGGGTTGAACAATTCCATTTATTGCATAAGAAAATGTATATGGAGCTACAGCATTATTAAAATAAACTTTTACTTGAGCACTTATTTTAGCATTATTACATATTGTATCATTTCCATCAATAAATGCACTCATTTTATAAATATGTAATGTTATAAGATCATTGTATGTGCCATAAAAAGAATTATTTGCAACTGATCCATTTAAGAGAGTGTTACTGTCGGTTTCCCAAGAATTAAATACATATTGAGGGTCTATGTTGGGGTTAATTGTATTTAGATCATCAACAAATACAGTTTCAGAATATGGGAAAATTGAAACAATATTTCCATTAATATTAATTGAAGTTGTAGTTCCAGCAGGATTGACATCATATGTAATAGTTGGCTTCTTATAAATATATAAAGTTACAGTATCATTGTAATAAGCGTAAAATGAATCTGTCATATTAGTGGCTATTGGCATTAGTGTAACACTATCTGAACTCCAGGTGTTAAATCCATATAAAGGGTCAATATTTGGCGATATATATGCAGTATCTCCTATTATATAATTTTTTGAAGAAGGAAAAGTATTTATTATAGTACCGTCAACAGTAATTGTTGTAGCAGTTCCTGCAGGGATAACATTATATACTATACTTTTTGTTGGAATAAAATAGGCGCGAACTATTACATCACCTTGTAAGTCTAGTACTAAAGTATCAACATTTGGGTCATATATATATGTATTTGTTGAAATAACTTCCCAGTGATCAAAAGACCCACTTTTCACCTCAAAAGGAAGGGATATTCCACCAAACCTTTGGTCAGTCCAAGGGGTATTTAAATTATTAATAATATTTCCATTACTCATTTCTACCTCACCTATCCCTATAATTTCTACTGTAACATCATAAGGACCTGTAATTGCAGTGTCACAATCTACAAATCCAGAATTCATGCTATCACATCTTGCTAGAATAAAATTTCTTAAATCTTGAACATTTCCCTGCCATGCTGCATATGTACCACCCCATGTTGTTATTTGTCTTGGCATTTCGGGGTCGATTACCGCTATCATACTATCTAAGATATGTATCATAAAAGTGCATGAGAATGAACTATTTGCTAAATCTTGCCATCTATTGACATAATCATCATGAAATTCTTGATTAGTAAGCATTTCATTCCAAATTGGAACATGTCCTTGTCCACCAGTATTACCAAGAGAACTTGGATCACAAGGGTCTGCACCTACACCAGTGTTAGGGACTCCCGTATAATTTGTTCCGTGTCCAAATGTATTATCCATATCCCATAGAGTGTACCGCCATTTCTTTTTATCTCCATTGGGGTCCATTCCTCTCCACCATGCAGTATTCCAATTTAACCAATCAGCACACACAACATAGGAGTTCAATAAAAAATAATCAATTAAACTTCCAGTATTAAACTGACTCTTTGCAGTATTGTAATTTGCTTGATTAACCATTGGATTAGTAGCTACATAATTTACAAAGGTATTCCAATCTGGTTGTGCGTTTGGAGCTCCAAATTCAGTCCAAGTCCCCCCCCAAGTTTTAAGATATTGTAAATTATTTTTATCTTGATCATAATAATAGCTTGTGAAATCCTGATCATCTACCTTTTCTCTCATTTCATAAACCCCCCAATAAACCCCATTCAGATATAGAATACAAGAAGATGTAGACCTTTCGTCTAATCTTAAATCAGCAATTTGTGAAAGGTGATTGACATATGCATCTCTAATATGAGCTCCTGAACCTCCATAAGAAAATGGATAATTGTCATTTGCAGCAGCCTTTACAATAACTCTTTGAAATTTATCTCTGCTTTTAGTGTTAAAGATCTTATCTTGTAAAGCGTAGTTATAACCAAACTGATCTCTCATGACGTAGTCAAATCCTCTTTGATCATATGCCCAAGAATCATTACCATGTTTATTGTATTCTCCAGTTCCTTTATCTAGTAAAACACCATTTTCATCAAACCATTCAATTGTGCCAGTTGGCTCAAGTCCACTTACAGACCAAGAAGGAGTTCCAGTTAATAAATCAGCTGTTCCATTTCCTAACTCATTTCCAGAAACAGACAATATAGGAATTGTATGGGTATCATTAATAAAGAAGGTATGGTAGTCAATAAAACTTGGTGGAATGTTAACTGTTGAACTATAACAAACTGCCTTGATTACTGTTGTTGCTGAAATAGTTATTGCTCCAATATATAGGGTTGAGGTGTTGTCAGGTTCATCACCATTTGTTGTATAGTAAATGGTTATATTAGGGTCAGGAGTAGTTAATGTTAAATTTACTGTAACAGAATTATAGCCTCCAAACTGAGAAAATACAGGGGTTGTGGCATATTCTTGCATTGCACCAACATTACTTGCATTTGGTGTTCCTGCAGTGAAAACACTCCATAATGCTGATCCATCAGTTTCTCTTCCCCTAGAATGAGAGTTCTGATTAGGTAAAACACGTATGGAATCTTGGAAAACACCTCCAGCATCAGAAAGCATAAAAACTTCATTCCCTTTTGTTTGTGTTATTTTAAAGTTGGAATGAGCATTTCCACCAATTAATACATCTCTACCAGAACAATAAATAAGAGCAACACTGTTTGCGGGAATAATAAAAGAAGATGGAAAAATCCATTTTGTGGGATTATTAGGTTTATCAGTTAGTGCCCATCCATTTATGTCAATAGGGGCGGCAGTAGGATTATAAAGCTCTACCCAATCCTCAAATTCACCATAATTATCAGCAAAAGTATTATAATTAGCTGCAGAATATTCGTTTATAAGAATTTGCCCATTTGCTGAAAACAATGCAAAACAGACAACTAAAAGTGTATATATTAGTTTGTTCATGCTACAAAAATACGGAAAATTTACGATTTACTAGGAAACCTGGATTCTAAAATCTTATGTGTTCAAACTTATAGTCTGTCTAAAAGCCCTTGCAGCACATTTTTTCTACTTTTGCTGACTATTTTAATACAATTTGATGCAAAATAATATAAAGGAAGATTTACATTTTTTTAATGAATTGATTAATGAGTTAATTAATGATGAATTAAAGAACCCAGTAGCAGGAGCTATACCTGCTACTGAATTAAATTCAAAGTTTGATTTAGCACTAAAGTCAAGCCCGGCTATTGCTGCCGATTTTAAAAAAGAATTAAAAAACCTAGTATTAAATACACCTAAATCTTCTTCAAAATTATTTTTTAATCAGCTATTTGGGGGTAGGCATAGTAAGGCAATTTTAGGTGATTTATTAGCAGTAATGCTAAATAATAGTATGGCAACTTATAAAATTGCAGGTCCTCAAGTTGCAGTTGAAAAGGAAATAATTAAACAAGTAAATCATCTTATTGGATATCCTCAGGGGTGTGGAGGAACTTTTCCAACAGGAGGCTCAATGAGTAATTTTATGTCCATGGTGATGGCAAGAGATAAGAAGAATAGTGAGATTAGAAATAAGGGAATGCAAGGAAAATTAGTTGCTTACACTTCAGAGAATTCACATTATTCTATTGCTAAAAATGCAGCATTTACAGGAATAGGAAGAGACAATATTAGGTATATAAAGTCTGACAATAAAGGAAGGATTAATTCTGTAGCATTTAAGAATCAAGTAGAGTTAGATATAGAAAATGGCTTTACTCCATTTTATATTAATGCTACTGCAGGAACTACTGTTTTATGTGCTTTTGATTCAGTAGATGAGTTGGCATTAACTTGTAAAAAACACAATATTTGGCTTCATCTGGATGGTGCATTTGGTGGGTCAGTTATTTTTAGTGAAAAATATAATCATCTTGTAAATGGGATTGAAAATACTGATTCCTTTTGCTTCAATGCGCATAAAACTTTAGGCGCTCCTTTGAGTACTTCAGTTTTAGTAGTAAAAGATAATAGAGATTTATATAACTCATTTAATAATGATGCTACTTATTTGTATCAAACAGATGATGAAAATTATAATTTAGGGCAAACTTCATTTGAGTGTGGAAGAAGAAATAATGCACTAAAACTATGGACGCTTTGGAAAGCAATAGGAACAACTGGGATTTCTCAGATTGTTGAACATGAATTTCATTTAGCTGATACTGCAAGAAATTATGTAAAAGAAAATTCAGATTATACACTGTATAGTTTTGATAATTCCCTTTCTATTTGCTTTAATTATAAAGATTATGATCCAGAGGATTTATGTACTAAGCTATATCAACATAATAAGTTAATGGTTGGTTTTGGTCATTTTAAAAATAATGCTTTTGTAAGACTGGTGACTATTAATGGAGAAAACTCAACTGAAGAGATCCTAAATTTCTTTAAAATATTGGAAGAGTTTGTTCAAGAAAATTCTGATTTGATAAAGAGGATATAATTTATATCTTTACATCATGCAAAATGACTTTATAATTGTATTGGCTTGGCCAGAAGGAATGGTAGCTGCAGCTGGGTCTTGGTACGATAAGGTGTTAGCTAAAGATGGAAAGTATAGAGTAGGACATTCAGCAATGGTTTTAGTAGATTCAAATACAAAGCAAATGAATTATATGGATTTTGGTAGGTATCATACTCCTCTTGGTTTTGGTAGAGTTAGAGATTTAGAGACTGATCCAGAGTTGAAGTTAAAAACTACTGCTAGTATTGAAAAGGGAAGGATTACTAATATTGAAGAAATTTTATTAGAGATAGATAGTTTGCAATCAACACATGGAGATGGAAAGTTATTTGCCTCTGTGCTTGATAATATTTGTTTTAAAAAAGGATATAAATATGCTAAATCAATTCAAGATAAAGGAATAGTTGAGTATGGCCCTTTAGTTAAAGGAGGTACAAATTGTTCTCGATTTGTAGCAAGCACTATGTGTGCGTCTAATCCAGATTTACATACCAATCTAAGATTAAAATTTCCATTTTGTTTGTCGCCATCACCTAAGCGAAATGTAAGTATTGCAAATCATAACTATTATATATTAGATAATAGTGATTGTAAACAAATACATAAAAGTTTTTTAAAATCATATTTTACAAGTATTGAGCGCATATAAAATGAAAAAATCATTAATGCCAAATAATATTCCTAATACAGCACAATGGCTAAGTGGTGTAGGTGCAGGTTCTTGGTTTTCAATTTCAAAAGAAAAAACAGAATACAGAATAAAACGATTTTCACCTGAAGGAATGTTGGAATGTGATAGGCTATTCACGGTTGATGATGAAAGTTTTGACATCAATAAGGACTATCAATTTACATACCTTTCACATTGCAAAGAATGTACAATCATACAAAACAAAATAACATATAAATTTTACAACAATGAATATTAAAGTATATGGTGCCGATTGGTGCCCAGATTGCGTAAATGCAAAGAATTTCTTAAACTCAAAAGGAGTGGAGTTTGAATACATTGACATTACCGATAACCCGGAAGCTATTGCCTTAGTGGAAGAGATAAATAATGGTAGAAGAGTAATCCCAACTTTACTGGTTGATGGCGTTAGTCATACAAATCCAGGTATTGCTGGTTTAATGAAGCTTATCGCATAATAAACTGTAATTTTACAGCCCTAAAAAAAGAAACCTATGAGTGATTCGATAAAACATGAATGTGGAGTAGCAATGCTCCGATTACTTAAACCTTTGGAGTTCTATCAAAAGAAATACGGAACATCCTTATGGGGTTTAAATAAAATGTATTTATTGATGGAAAAGCAACACAACAGAGGGCAGGATGGTGTTGGTTTGGCAAACATTAAGTTGGATGTCGCTCCAGGGAAAAGATACATAAGCAGAAAAAGATCGGTAGCAACAAATCCTATTCAGGATGTATTTAAACAAGTAAATAAAAGGTTTGTGGAGTTGGAAGAAAATGATCCAGCAAAACTAAAAGACCCTAAATGGTTGAAGGAAAACATGCCATTTACTGGAGAGTTATTTTTAGGACATTTGCGTTATGGTACTTTTGGTGGAAATACAATTGAACAATGTCATCCTTTTTTAAGACAAAACAATTGGAAAACAAGAAATGTTGTTTTAGCAGGTAACTTTAACATGACAAATGTTGATGAACTTTTTCAGCAGTTAGTTGATTTAGGACAGCACCCAAAACAAAAAGCGGATACCGTTACAATTTTGGAAAAAATCGGTCATTTTTTAGATGAGGCCAATGATGAGATTTACTACAAGCATAAAGATGATTTTAGTAAGAAAGAAATAACAGCTAAGATTGAGGAGGAATTAGATTTACAGGATATCTTAGTTCAATCTGCAAAATATTGGGATGGAGGTTATGTAATGTGTGGCTTGATGGGGCATGGAGATGCTTTTGCATTGAGAGACCCAAATGCTATTCGCCCAGCATATTATTATAAAGATGATGAGATTGTTGTAGTTGCATCAGAAAGACCAGTTATACAAACTTCATTCAATGTAAATATTGAAGATGTTAAGGAAATTAAAAGAGGGCATGCACTCATCATTAAAAAGGATGGTACAGTTGAAGAAAAACAAGTCCGTGAGCCATTAGAAAGAAAAGCTTGTTCGTTTGAGCGTATTTATTTTTCAAGAGGAAATGATGCCGGAATTTATAATGAAAGACTAGAATTAGGTAAGCGTATCTTCCCAAAGATATTAAAGTCTATAAGCAATGATGTAAAGAATACTGTTTTTTCTTATATCCCAAATACTGCTGAGGTATCTTACTTTGGTTTATTAAAAGGATGTCATGCTTACTTAAATGAAGTAAAAACAAAGAAGATTCAGGAGCTAGGTAATAATCCTTGTCATGATGAAATTGCTAAAATTATGGAAATTTCTCCAAGAGCTGAAAAGATAGCAATTAAGGATGCAAAATTGAGAACCTTCATTACTTCTGATGATAGTAGAGATGATTTGGTTGCTCATGTTTATGATGTTACTTATGGTACCGTAAAGCCTACTGATAATCTGGTTATGATTGATGATAGTATTGTAAGAGGAACTACCTTAAAACAATCAATTATTAGAATATTGGACCGTTTAAATCCTAAGAAAATTGTAGTTGTTTCTTCCGCTCCACAGATTAGATATCCTGATTGTTATGGAATTGATATGGCAAAAATGGGTGATTTTATTGCTTTTAATGCAGCTGTTGACTTATTGAAAGATACTAGACAAGAACATATACTTACGGAGGCATACGAAAAGTGTAAAGCACAAGCTCATATACCAAAAGAGGAGATGGCAAATCATGTACAGGCGATATACAAGCCTTTTACTGCTGAAGAAATTTCGTCTAAGATAAGTGAGCTATTGACTCCTAAAGGAACGAATGCTGAGGTGGAAATTATCTACCAATCTATTTCGGATTTACACGCTTCTTGCCCTGATCACCAAGGGGACTGGTACTTTACAGGAAACTACCCAACACCAGGAGGAGTAAAAGTGGTGAACAAAGCTTTTATGAATTACATGGAAGGAAATAACGCTAGAGCTTACTAAGCTTAATCACAAAATTTTATTGCTGTTAAGTAAGTGTTTTTGTAACATAACAGCTTAGTTTGTTATCACATATACTTATCTTGTTAAAAGATATATTTAGTTTGTTAAGACAGCTACTTATATAGTTAATAGAAAAACTTAACTTGTTAAGGGATATACTTAGGCGTATAAAAGGTATACTTAATTAGATAAGACAAACACTTATCTTATTAAATGATATACTTATATCAATAAGACAAATACTTACTTTAAAAAAGGATTATATTTGTAACTTATTAAAAATGAGATATGAAACCAATAAATTATAATGGAGACTTAGGGAAGTTAATATGTTCCTTAAGATGGGAACACAGAATGACCATGCTAGATGTAACGCAAAAGAGTGGTATAATGCAAGAGCAACTAAGCCCAATAGAAATGGGAAAGGAAACCCTACATTAAGGACTTTAGCAAAAATTGCTGGTGCTTTTGACCTTAAGCTTTCAGAGTTTTTTGAAAAGTTAGAAAATAACGAAATACTAGCGGTAAAGAAAAAAGCTAAAGCAAGAAACTATAGGAGTTATTATTAATCAATAACAATTCGTTTCTCAACCGTACCATCATCATAAATATAAAATAGGGTAGTGTTGGAATTGGCTTTTGTTTCCTTTCCTAAAATGTCAACTGTTTTAATTAGTGTTCTTGGATTTTGAATTTCATCAATTGAAGTGGAAGATTCATCTTGAATACACCTTACACAATTACCATCTGCTCTATCGCGATCGGCCATTAGTGAAGTGGTTAAGCTAATCCCAAACAACCTTGATTGCGTACCGTTTAGCGAACTGGTTCTGTACCCTACAAAAGTACCCACATTCCCAATTGCACCTGACATCCTGCTCCTTGCGCCACCTATCGTTAGTTTTAATGGAGAAGCAAAAGCACCTGCCGCATCATTACTAGTCCAGCTTAATCTTTCTGATTCACATTCTGCTTCAGTAGGTAGCCTAAACCCTAAAGGGCAAGGATTGTTTATTCCGTTTACACCTTGCCACAAATTATCATCCGATACAGTTAACCAGTCAGAACTACCTAATATAAAATCAGAATGATTAGGAGAATTAATAGCAGAAAGTACTGATGTTGTGGAAGAAGTTCTGATTTGATGTCCATCAGTGTTTCTACCCCACTGATATAAATCACCATAAGCATTTGCATCATCAAATGCTGTAGCCACTTGTGTTGCACCAAGATTCCTATCCATCCAAGTTCTTTCCGTAATTGGATTATATACAGTATTTACTTGAGCAAATATTGTGGAGGTTGTTATCGTCAGTATTATAAATGATATTTTCTTCATTGTTTTATCTGTTTAAAATATGTTTTTTAACTACCGAACCATCATCATAAATGTAAAACAAAACCTGATTATTTTTAGGCATTGTTTCTCTCCCCAAAACATCTGCTATTTTAAGTAGGTTTCTTGTTTGATTAGTTTGGAATTCATCATTAATACTTGTAGCAGACAATTCAGATAAAGGAAAGCGGAATACTCCTTTACTATGTGTGCCTGCTATAATGTAATTATTATTTAGTTCCAAATCAAAAACATTCAAATCCAATAAACCTTGATTTATTTGTGTCCAATTATCCCCATTATCTAATGAGTAAAATACCCCATCAGTAAATGAGCCCGCAACAATCATATTACTGTTACTCGCAAAACCTCTGTATGTACCTGAAGCAATTCCATTAGTCAATAAAGACCAAGTAGTACCATAGTCCAATGACCTATAAACCCCAGTTCCTGTCTGCCCCCCAGCAAAAACAGTATTTCCTTCTGCTTGCATAGCTCTAAAGTTTGTAGAAGTAACCCCTGCACTTACTGCAGTCCAGTTTTGTCCATCATCAATGCTCTTGTAAATTCCGCTACCCTGTGTTCCTACAAATAAAATAGAATCCTGCATGCAACAAATACTTCTGGAATCAATTCCTGCCATACCTGCTGCAGTCCAATTATCTCCTTGGTCTGTAGTTTTAAAAACTCCTGACAATGTAGAAAGAAATATTGTTCCATCAGATGAAATTATTCCATGACATAATAATTGCGTTAGTCCATTATTTTTCTGAGTCCAGTTAACTCCATTGTCAGCACTCCTAAAAACACCTTGTGATGTACAGGTGTAGATATAGGTATCATCAGAAGTTATTCCTCTTGTTGGTCCTATTGAATCATTTCCTGAGTTTGAAAATGTGTATGTTGCTGACTCATCAGTGGAACGATAAGTACCTGTTTGTCCACCAAAGAAGTCAAGATTATCAACTACATGTACCGCCTGTACATCTAGGTTTTCCGAACCAATACTTTGTTGCCATTGGGCATTTGCTGTAATGGTTATTCCTAATAAAAGTATAGTCAATTTATTTTTCATTTTATTTAGTTATTATTTATTCTGATTTATATTCTAATATATCTCCAGGCTGGCAATCCAAAACCCTGCAGATTGCTTCAAGGGTTGAAAAACGAATTGCTCTTGCTTTTCCTTTTTTTAATATGGATAGGTTTGCCATTGTTATACCTACTTTTTCTGATAACTCTGTTAAGCTCATCTTGCGTTTGGCAAGCATCACATCTAAATTAATTATAATCATAATTATACCGTTAATTCATTTTCTTCTTTCAGCTTTACGCCTTGCAGAAATACATAAGAAAGTACCCACAGTAATAAAGAGAATAATAATAAGTTAATAGAAGGGTAATTAGTTGAAATATGAATTTTTGCAACAGGATTTGCTGCCGGCTTTACCCACATAAAATTCAATATTGTAGAAGAAATAAGGTTTAAAAACCAAATTGATAAAAGCAAAAAAGATATTACCCTCAGCTTTGTAATTGTTTCTCTTTCAAAATACAACCCTTTGTTTATTGCCCTCATAAACTCCTTGGAATAATAGGTTGTAAACATGAAGATAATTAACAATAATAATGTTGAAACTAGAATAACTGCTTTTTCAAGTACTGGCGACTCATGAAAAGCTTGATGTTTTAAAATCAGTTTTCTTTTAAGGGATTGAATTGGGAATTCCTTAGACAGTTTGTTCTTTTTTAGCACAACATCTTTAGTATTAAAAGAATAATCCTTTTCATAAATAGCATCATTTGCCTCCACACTAACGGTTAAAGGAATGTCATTACCAAGAACACCATAAAACAGTACTGAAGACAACACTAAAGAGAAAATAACAGAAAACCAAAATGATAATTTTGTTATTAAATAGAGCAAAGAAATAGTTGTAGACTTTGAATACATATCCATTGTAAAATGTTTCTGCAAACATATATAAATTTATTGATAAACGATAAATATATATTGATATTTGATAATTAATTCCTTTTAGCAACCAACTTATACCCTAAATAAGCAGCAGGTAAATAGAAGAGTAAATCTATTTTAAACCAATCAGGATGTGTTAATTCTTGTAAATTCATCCATCCTGCATAAGTGAAAATTAAGCCAATTACTAGCCACTGATACTTAAAGGCAGTTGAGTTTTTCCATTTTGAAATTTGAGAGAGTAAGGTAGCTACTACTGCCCCAATAAATGACCCCATAGCATGAGAGATAATTACTAATAGCATAGCGCCTAAAGGTGCAATTGCCATGTATTTGTTAAGCGCTTCAGCATCTTCCATTGTTACTCCTTCAGGTAAAGGGTAGAATACCATACTTAGGTAATGCATAGCCATCATGCCCATCATTCCTAATATTACCCCTATTATAGTTGTGCTTATTGCTCGTAAAATGTCTTTAATTTTTGGTAAATATAAAAAAAGCCCCACCAAAATGGTAGGGCTTCTTTATTATATGTGAGAAGGATTATCTTTTCTCAGTAGTGTACACATTACCGTGCCACCAGAATCTTTGTTCTTTTGATGAGCCATATTGTTCAACAGCCAAATCAAAAGCTGAACCAAAAGAGTGCATATCAAATACAGGAAGCATTGCTCCTAAGTACTCTTTTAGATCTAATTCTTTTACAATAGTGTTAGGGTCTTCAATAGCAGTTTCCATAGCTGCAGTAGCTAATTCTTCAGCTGTCATTTTTTCAGCATGCTTAGGTGCAATAGTCATCTCGTCGATTAAGTGAGTTGCTCCAGCAAACTTGTCAATAATAAACATTGTGTATCTGATATCAACAGAAATAGTTCTTTGAATTTCTTTTTCAAAAGCGATATCTCCACTCATAGCTTCCCAGTTGCCATCAAAGGCAGTACCTACAATTTCACCCCAAGCATTAATTACTGGAGAACCAGAATTACCACCAGTAATATCATTGTTTGAGATAAAGTTAATTCTTAAGTTACCATCTTTATCGGCATACTGTCCGTAATCACCAATTTCATACAATTCTTTCAACCTTGCAGGAACTTGGAATTCTTCATTAGTAGCATCTTCTTTTTGCATGATACCATCAATAGTAGTGTAGTAGTCATAATGCATAGCGTTTCCTGGCTCATAATCACCTACATTACCGTAAGTAGCACGCATAGTTGAGTTTGCATTAGGGTAGTAGTTTTTGTCAGGATTCATTTCTCTTAAACCTGCAATAAACAATCTGTTTCCTTTTGTTAAATCCTCTCTTACACTTGCTCTTTTAGGAGAGATTTGCTCAATGTACTGGTTGTAGATTGCCATGATAGTTTTGAATGCAGGATCTTTTTCAATTTTTGAAGTTGAAGGATTTTCTAAGAATGCAAAGAATTTTGCTCTTGAAGAAAATACTGATCTTTTAAATGCATTTTTAGCGTACCAACCAAAGTCTAATTTTTTGAAACCAAACAATTGGTTTTCAATTTTCTTAAATAATGGAGCGTGTTGAGTTTTAGGTACATTGTAGTAGTACATCTCTAACATTGAACCAAATAATTCCTCATCAACAGAAGCATTATAATCCTTATAGAATTCTTTTGCTTCTTTCTTGATAGCTCTAATTGCTACATTTCTTTCTTTTCCTTCAGCAGGTAAAGATGCAATTGCTCTGTTCATTTTGAATGACCAGTACATAATTTCTGATCCCATGAATACAGCTTCATTAAGGTAAGTTCTGTTTAAAGCAATTTTTTTACTTGTATTGTAAGCACTTTCAATTAAGTTTAAGGCTTCACCATACTTAGCACCTCTAGCTTCATCTTCTGATACCCAAGCTCTGAACTCATCTTCTAAAGCAACTTTTTTATCGTAAACTCTCATTGATTTTAATCCTTTTGATTGACCAATAAAGTATTTCCAGTAGTTAGAAGTTTGCGCATATTTTGCAGCATACTGAATTTTCACTTTTTTAGAAGCGTCCATTCCTGCTTTCATAATTGCTAATTTCTCATCACGAATATCAACAGTAGTTGGGTTTGTGATATCTAAAGCTTGTTGTACACCATAAGAAGTAAGGTATCTGTCAGTACTACCAGGGAAACCGAAAATCATAGTATAATCACCATTATCAACACCATCCAATTGGATAGGTAAGTGATGTTTTGGCTGGTAAGCAACATTCTCTACAGAGTATTCAGCTGGCGTTCCGTCAGGAGCACAGTAAATTCTGTAAAGTGCAAAATCACCCGTATGTCTTGGCCACATCCAGTTATCAGTATCACCACCAAATTTACCAATTGCTGAAGGTGGAGCACCTACTAAACGAACATCTTTAAATGTTTCGTAAGTCATAATATAGAAGTCATTTCCACCAAAGAAAGATTTGATTCTTGCTGAGTAGTGTGTTCCTTCTGTTTTCTCGTCCACAATAGTTTTTGAGATTTCTCTGATTTTTGCTGATCTTTCTTGTTCAGTCATATCATCAGTAAGTTCAGCAGCTACACGAGCAGTTACATCCTCAATACTTACTAAAAATGATGCTGTTAAGCCTTCATTTGGTAATTCTTCATCACGACTCATAGCCCAGAAACCATCTTTTATATAGTCATTACTAACGCTTGAGTGTTCCTGAATAGAACCAAATGCACAGTGGTGATTGGTTAACATTAACCCTTCTGATGAAATCATTTCACCTGTACAGAAACCACCTAATGAAACGATAGCATCCTTAAGTGATGAGTTGTTTACAGAGTATAAATCGTCAGCAGTCATTTGAAGTCCTGCAGCTTGCATGTTACTTTCGTTCATTGCTTTCAATAATTGTGGCAACCACATCCCCTCATCAGCAATTGCTGAGAACGAGACAAATCCTGCCATTACGATTGATAATATTTTCTTTGTCATTTCTTTAATTTTTAATTGTTGCAAATGTAATGAAACAGAGGGTTCTACAAAATTTCAGTATGTGAAATTTTAGCGTACTTTTGCAGCAATTATGAGTGAACAAAAACTTACCCGAATAAATAAGTTCCTATCAGAGATTGGCTACTGTTCCAGAAGGGCAGCTGACAAACTAATTGAACAAGGAAGAGTAAAAATAAATGGAGAGGTTCCGTTAATGGGAACTAAAATATCAGATGCTGATGAGGTAAGTGTGAACGGAAAAGTGGTACACAGAGTCAAAAAGAAGAAGAAGGTGTACATTGCTTTTAACAAACCTGTGGGCATTGTTTGTACTACCGATCAGATGCGTGAAAAGAATAATATCATTGATTATATTAATTATCCTACTCGTATTTTCCCTATTGGAAGACTGGATAAACCCTCAGAAGGCTTAATTTTTCTCACGAATGATGGCGATATTGTAAACAAGATTTTGCGTGCCCGTAACAATCATGAAAAGGAATATGAAGTAACCGTTAGCAAGCCAATTACTAAAGAATTTATTGAAGCAATGGGAAGTGGTGTGCCTATCTTGGATACCGTTACTCGCAAGTGTTTTGTAAAACAAACCGATAAAAAGAAGTTCAAGATTATCCTTACTCAAGGATTGAACCGACAAATTAGAAGAATGTGTGAGTACTTAGAGTATGATGTTAGAAAACTGAAAAGGGTAAGGATTATGAATATTAAACTGGATATTCCTATTGGTGAATACCGTGATTTTACGCCTACAGAATTGAATCAAATCAATCAGTCGGTAGAACACTCCATTAAAACTTTTGAGGAAGGGAAATAGTTAAATTCTTTTCTCTAAGATATACATTTTATAGTTTAATTCATCTAGTAATAACCTTTTAAAGACAGGATGTATCTATGAAGATTTATTTGGGTATTTCTCTCCATTAATTATTATAGTTGGGATTAAAAGATAATTATTTTTCTCATAAAAATAATCCCAAACCTCTCTAATTTCTTTAAATCCAATTTTTTCACATCTTGGATTTGTCCTTTGATGGAATTTCTTTTCATATTTTTTCTCAAAGTGTAATGAATCAGCCCATATGTCAATTACATAATTATCACTACCAAAGTCTGATAACCTTGCAGCATAATAATAGTATTTAAATATTAATCCGAATTTCTTTTTATATTCTTTTATGCCGTATGGAGTTAATTCATCAACTATTTTGTAGTTATAGATAGAGTTATTGTAATTTCTATTAAACGTTTCAAAATCAAATAGAAAATGTAAATCATAATTATTTACATACTTTAGGTTTATTATTTTGTTTAGAAATAATGTCTAGATCTTTTTCACTCAATTCATAACTGAAATTATTTAACTCATCATTATCAACTTCCGAGATAGTTCCATCATAAGAAACAAAATCATATCTTTTAGGACTCCTTAAAGAACCATCATTATGTTTAAAGTCAATTACTTTAGGTAATTTAGTTTTACCTTTTTCATATAAATAGTATGTATCCTCTAATAACTGTATATTTGTATATTGATTTTCTTTCTTAGATAATTCAAATAATTGACTATTATTAAGTAAATACTTTGAATAAATATTAAAAGAAACTTCAATATCAAATATACATAAATTTGATTTAATAGTTATCAATTTATCTTTTACAGAGATTACTTTTTCTAGATGAAAATATTTTATTCCAGAACTAATATATTTCTTTTTTTCATCATCCCATCTACAACGCATAGTGGTTTCTTTATCAGTTATAATAATTCCTTTAATTGGGTTTTCTAAAAAGTAATTTATTATTTCTTTAGCTGTTTTCATCTAGAATTTTAGTAATACTTATTAAATTATTAAAAGTAATAGGTTTATGAAATTCTATTGGGGGGTATTTATCGCTATTTTTAAATTGACTGTTTTCGTTCAACCAAGTTATAATCTTTTTCTTTTTTGTAAATTATCAATCGTTTCTTTTTCGTATTCATTAATGAATATAAAAAAATATCTATCAATGCAATTGTTACAATAATATTCAAACAAGTCGTTTCCTGTATTACCAATTTACAATGTCAGTACTGTTACAAAACACACATCTATTAATAGTTTTCATTCCCATATAAGCAAAGATAATAAAATTAAGTTAGCTTGTAATTACAAAAGAGTAATCTACTTTCTCTTAAAAACGGGAACAGCCGAACAAGCTTTCTCATACATTAGACTACTTACTGTGTGTTGCAATTTTTTGGTAATTGCCATATAAAGTGATGCGCTCAAAGGAATTTGCCCACAACCTTTTATAATCACTTTTTTGTTTTCAAAATCTAACTAATCCCTTCTAAAACCACATCCCATAATTCCTTACGGGCTATTAAACAGTTCTTAGCAGTTTGTTCTACCTCTTGCCATTTTTGTTTGTCATCACCACATAAATCAGTAATAAGTTGTAAGGCTAATGGGCCGTGTTCTCCACCATCTAATTCTATGTGTCTTTCTAGGTAATACACAAACTTATCCAACTTGTTTTCTTTGCTTAAATCGTTTACAATAGCGGTAAACATATCTGGGATTAAATCCTCACGCCCAAAAGTAAAAGCAGATGCAATTTTATGGGCTTCCCCCGTTTTTAATACATCAAAAGTAGTGGCTAAAAAGGAATCAATAGCCGTATTTACTTTCGGTAAGTCTATACCTTTAACACTATTCACAAACTTTTCAATCTCAGTAGTATTGGCACCACATTCTTTCATGGCATCTAAGTACATTTCATAGTGTGAGGCAGGGTTTCCATCAGCATCAACATCACTTTCTTCTTCCAGTACAATAGAGTTTATCAATCTTCTAATTTTATTATCTCCAACTGGTTTCCATGGCAATGTTGTGGAGGTCAATTCAATTTGTAATCCTTTTAGTAAGGACATAAAATCCCAAACGGCATATACATGAATTTCCATGAGTTTTTGCACATCCTCAATGCTATTCAGTTGGTTATATAATGGGTGATTAACTACTGCTCTTTTATGCTCAGCAATCTGAGTATTTATGTGTTGAATATTTTGATTCATTATTTATTTTTAAGAACGGGAACAGCCGAACAAGCTTCCCCGAACATTAGACTACTTACGGTATTTTGTAATTTTTTTGTAATTGCCATATAGAGTGAAGCACTCAAAGGAATTTGTCCACAGCCTTTTACAATTACTTTTTTGTTTTGAAATTCTGTATTATCAATAGCATCAATATTTGCAGTGAAAATTTGCTGAAAGACATCCTCCTTTTCCCCAAAATGAATTTCATTAGCAATGCCCTTAAGGTAAGAAGTAACTAGCATAAAAGCCCACATAGGCACAATGGCATCTGCACTACAATGTATGGCTACCGTTTTGCCTTGGTAGATAGAGAAATCAAACTCCCTTAAGCTGGTTCTGAATTCTTTTTCTTTTAGGATAATCCCTTGAAAAAGGAAATCTTTTACTTCTAAAACTGCAATATTTTGCTTGGGAGCATAGTCTGATAAATCAATATTTATCAATCCGCTATTTGCTACTCTATTTACAATCTCACCACTCATTTTATAGCATTCCTAGTTCTAGTTTTGCTTCTTCACTCATCATTTCTTTTGTCCAAGTGGGCTCAAAAGTAATTTCAACTTTTACTTTGTTTACTGCAGGTATTACCTTTACTTTTTCCTCAATTTCAACAGGTAAAGTTTCAGCAACTGGGCAGTTAGGTGATGTTAAAGTCATGGTGATATTTACATCACATTCTTCACTTACATGTACATCATAAATAAGTCCAAGTGCATAAATGTTTACAGGTATCTCAGGATCATAAATCTCACAGATTACCTCAACAACTTCTTCTCCTATTTTTTGTAATTCTTGTTCTGTTTTCATATTAATTAGATTTGAGATGTTAGTATTGAGATTTTAGACTTGATAAAAAATCTTTTGTCTCTTATCTAACATCTATATACTCATGTCTATTTATTATTTTGTGTCTCTTATCTTTGTACTAAAAGCCTAGCGGTCTAACATCTATTTACTAAAGGCTAAAGCGTATATTTTCATTTGTTTTATCATGGAAACTAATCCATTTGCTCGGGTAGGAGAGAGTTGGTCTTTCAATCCTATTTCGTTTATAAAGTCAAGTTTTGCATCTGCAATGTTTTGCGGAGATTGTCCTGAAAGTACAGTTATTAAAATAGCAATAATTCCCTTAGTCATAATTGCATCACTATCAGCTGTAAAAATAATTTTTCCGTCAGTATGTTCTGCATGTAACCAAACTCTACTTTGGCATCCTTTTATAAGGTTGTCTTCTATTTTGTACTGTTCTTTAATGGGTGCTAAGTCTTTACCTAAATCAATTAGGTATTCGTACTTCTGCATCCAGTCGTCAAACATAGCAAAATCCTCTGTAATTTCTTTTTGTATTTCTTGTATAGCCCCCATTTATGATAACATTTGTTTTGCTTTTTTAATAGCGTTAATTGCAATATCTATCTCAGCTTTTGTATTGTAAGCTGCAAAAGACATCCGAGCAGTTCCAGGAATATTAAAGCGTTTCATTATAGGTTGTGTACAATGGTGTCCTGTACGGATAGCAACTCCCATTTTATCAACTATCATACCAATATCATAAGGGTGTAAGTTATCAATATTAAAGGATATAATTCCTGATTTATGTGTTGCTGTTCCGTAAATTTTAAGTCCCTCAATTTTTAACACTTCAGTAGTAGCGTATTGTAATAGTTCATCCTCATATTTTGCAATGTTTTTTACTCCTAATGCTGTAATAAAATCAATTGCAGCTTTAAAAGCAATTACTCCAGCAATATTTGGAGTTCCTGCTTCAAATTTATGGGGCAAGCAAGCGTAAGTAGTTTTTTCAAAACTTACTTCTTTTATCATTTCTCCACCCCCTTGATAAGGAGGTAAAGCATTTAGTGCGGCTTCTTTTCCGTACAAAACTCCAACTCCTGTTGGTCCGTACATTTTGTGTGCAGAAAAGCAATAGAAGTCAGCATTTAATTCCTGCATATTTAAAGCAACATGAGAGGCAGCTTGTGCGCCATCAATCATTACTTTTGCACCAAAGTTATGAGCTTTTTCAATGATAGTTTCAATATTATTTATTGTCCCTAATGCATTGGAAATATGAGAAACAGCAACTAATTTTGTATTTTCAGAAAGTAGATTATTAAAAGTATCCATATCCAAACTCCCATTATCTAATAGTGGAATAACTTTTAAAGTTGCTCCACTTTGCTCGCAACACATTTGCCAAGGTACAATGTTGGAGTGGTGTTCCAGTTCTGAAATGATGATTTCATCACCTTTTTTTAATAGGGTTCTGAATCCGTTTGCAACTAAGTTAATGGAGTCGGTTGTTCCTTTGGTAAAGATAATTTCATAATTGTGTTTGGCACCAATAAAGGCTTGAACAGTATTTCTTGTAGCTTCAAATTTATCTGTTGCCAGTCCGCTTAAAAAATGAACACCCCTATGTACATTGGAGTTTTCGTTAGCATAGTAATTTGCTTCTGCATCAATTACTGATTGTGGTTTTTGGGTAGTAGCGCCATTATCAAAATATACCAAACCATACCCATTTACCTTTCGGTTTAGGATAGGAAATTGCACTCTTATTTTGTTAATGTTTAGCATTTATAAACTGAAATCTAAATCAACATTTAATTTTTGAGCCAACAATTTCTGTGCTAATAATTTCACCTCTTCTACTGATATATTTTCAATTGCTTCAGAAGCGAATGCGTAGGTTAATACTGCTTTTGCTTCTTCAATACCAATTCCTCTACTTCTCATGTAGAAAAGTGCATCTTCATCCAACTGCCCAATAGTACAACCATGACTACATTTTACATCATCAGCATAAATTTCCAATTGTGGTTTGCTATCAATACTTGAATGGTCACTTAATAATAAGTTGTTATTGGACTGGAATGCATCAATTTTCTGTGCATCCTGTCTAACCATTATCTTACCGTTAAACACTCCCTTAGAGTGTCCTAAATAAACTCCTTTGTACATTTCATTACTCCTGCAATGTGCACTTTTATGGTCTACAAAAGTATGGTTATCAGCAAGCTGATTGTTGTCCAGTATTGAAACGCCATTCATATTGCTTTCGCAATTAGAACCGTTTTGTTCAAAGTTTAAATTATTTCTAGTGAATGAACCGCCAAAAATAAGAGTATTAATATCACAAGTAGAATCCTTTTCTTGATATACATTTACAGTATCAATTAACCTAGATTCTGGTGTGTTATCCTGTATTTTATTGTATTCTACTTTAGTATTTTTAGCGCAATGTATCTGAGTAAAATGATTTACTAATGAGGTTGAGTTGTTCAAGTTTTGAATTCTTTCAACAAACTTAACTTCAGTATTATCTCCTACAGAAATTTGATTTCTGTATTGAGAGAAATTATTTTCTGTAGCTGAGAAAAACAAGATCTCAATAGGACTTTCCAGTATAATATTCTTATCTACTGTAATTGTAAATCCATTTTGAGCAAGGGCTTTATTCAGTTGTAACATACTATCAGTTGTATTGCTTTCAAACTCAGCAAAGCCACTAATACTAATTCCTTTAATGCTTGGAGTATTTATCAGTTTCCCATCAGAGAAAATGATTCTATTCTCAAATCCTAAAGAATATTTTTCTATTGTTGAAGCGTCAATAACTGCACCAGTATTTTCAATAGTATATTCGTTAGTAACTATCTTTTTTAGGGAAGTATACTTCCACTCTTCATCTTTGGTTGTTGGGAATCCCTTAGTAAGAAAAGAAGTAAGGACTTCTTGCTTTTCAGCAGATACCTGAATCCCTTCAGAATACGATTTTAAATTTTCAATTAAGCCCACTGTTTATCCGCTTCTTTAGTTACCCAATCATATCCTTTTTCTTCTAGCTCATGTGCTAGTTCTGCTCCACCAGACTTGATGATTCTACCATTGTAAAGTACATGTACAAAATCAGGAACAATATAGTCCAATAATCTTTGGTAATGCGTAATAACAATAGTAGCATTATCTGCACTTTTTAGTTTGTTTACTCCATTAGCAACAATTCTAAGTGCATCAATATCTAAACCTGAATCAGTTTCGTCCAAAATAGCTAATTTGGGTTCTAACATTGCCATTTGGAAAATCTCATTTCTTTTCTTTTCTCCACCAGAAAATCCTTCATTCATGTTACGCGATAAGTATCCTTGCTTAATGCTTAACAATTCCATTTTTTCATGCATCATTTTTAACAAATCTTTAGTTGGCATTGGCTCTAAACCTTGTGCTTTTCTTTTTTCTGAAATAGAAGTTTTAATAAAGTTTGAAACTGAAATTCCTGGAATTTCAACAGGATATTGAAAAGAAAGAAATACACCATTATGTGCTCTTTCCTCCGGATCTAATTCCAATAAATCTTCTCCGTTAAAAGTGATGTTACCCCCCTCAACTTCATAATCTTCATTACCAGCAATTACTGCTGATAGTGTACTTTTACCAGAACCGTTAGGTCCCATGATAGCATGGATTTCTCCTGCTTTCACTTCTAAGTTTATTCCTTTTAGGATTTGATTGTCTTCAATTCCTGCTTTTAAGTCTTTTATTTGTAACATTTTCTTGTTTTTAACCTACTGAACCTTCAAGGCTGATTTCTAATAATTTTTGTGCTTCTACTGCAAACTCCATTGGTAATTGGTTTAATACATCTTTACAATACCCATTTACGATTAAGGCAATTGCTGCTTCTGTTCCAATACCTCTTTGGTTGCAATAAAATATTTGATCTTCTCCAATTTTTGAGGTAGTTGCTTCATGCTCTACTTTGGAAGAATTGTTTTTTACTTCAATGTATGGGAAAGTGTGAGAGCCACATTTATCTCCCATTAGTAAGGAATCACATTGAGAGAAATTTCTTGAGTTAGTTGCTCCTTTAGATATCTTAACTAATCCTCTGTAATTCCCATCACTTCTTCCTGCTGATATTCCTTTTGCAATAATGGTACTCTTAGTATTTTTACCTAAGTGAATCATTTTTGTACCTGTATCAGCTTGTTGTTTGTTATTGGTAACTGCTACAGAGAAAAATTCTCCAATTGAATTATCTCCTTTTAAAATACAAGAAGGATATTTCCAAGTTACTGCCGAACCTGTTTCTACTTGTGTCCAAGATATTTTTGCGTTTTTATGGCAAATTCCTCTTTTGGTTACAAAGTTGAAAACCCCACCAACACCTTCAGCATTTCCTGGGTACCAGTTTTGTACAGTAGAGTATTTTATATCTGCATCATCCATAGCGATAAGTTCTACTACAGCTGCATGTAATTGATTTTCATCTCGCATTGGAGCAGTACACCCTTCCAAGTAACTTACCTGAGAGCCTTCATCAGCAATTAATAATGTTCTTTCAAACTGTCCTGTTCCTGCTTCATTAATTCTAAAATAAGTTGATAGCTCCATAGGGCATTTTACTCCTTTTGGAATATAACAAAATGAACCATCAGAAAATACAGCTGCATTTAATGCAGAAAAGAAATTGTCTCTTGCAGGAACAACTGTTCCTAGATATTTTTTTACTAGCTCAGGATGATCTTGAATTGCATCAGAAATAGAGCAGAAAATAATTCCTTTCTCCGCTAAAGTATCTTTAAAAGAAGTAGCAACAGAAACAGAATCCATTACAATATCTACAGCAACATTTGCTAATTTTTTTTGTTCATCTATTGAAATTCCTAACTTGTCAAAGGTCTTTTTCATCTCAGGATCTAAATCATCTAAACTGTCCAAAACAGGTTTTTGTTTAGGTGCTGAATAATAAATTACATCCTGATAGTTTGGTTTTTCATAGGATACATTTGCCCAATCTGGCTCTTCCATTTCCAGCCATGCAGCATATGCTTTTAATCGGTAATCTAACATCCATTTTGGCTCGTTTTTCTTTGCAGAAATAATACGCACCACATCTTCAGAAAGCCCCTTAGGGATAGTATCTGATTCAATGTCTGTTGTAAATCCGTATTTGTATTCGGTTGTAGTTACCTTTTCTAATAACTCGTCTTCCGACTGTCTTTTTTGCTCACTCATTTTTTGTAAATTATTATAGAGAAAAACTTTCCCCACAACCACAAGTCCTGCTTGCGTTTGGGTTGTTGAATACAAATCCTTTTCCATTTAATCCGTCAGAAAACTCTAATGTAGTACCAACTAAGTATAAAAAACTTTTTTTACTCACTAAAAGTTTAATGTTATTGTCTTCAATTAACTCATCTTCTTCATTTTTTTCTGAATCAAAGTCCAATTTATAGCTTAAACCAGAACAACCTCCACTTTCTACACCAACTCTAACAAAGGACTTCCTTTTCTCATCCTTATCTAGTAAGTGCAGTAATCTATCTCTTGCTGAATCGCTAATATTTATCATTTGTTTAGAATCGTTCTAATTAAGCCGGCAAATATACGAATTTTAAAGCAGATAATTGTGTATCTTTGCCGCCATGAGTTTACTTGAAGATAAAGGCGTAAATACTACTCCAATTTCAAAATTGGGAGAGTTTGGTTTGATTGATCATCTTACTAAGAATATTGAAATTAAAAATACTAGTTCTGTTAAGGGAATTGGTGATGATTCTGCTGTAATTGATATGGGAGAAAGATATCAATTAGTTAGTACTGATTTATTGGTAGAAGGTGTTCATTTTGATTTATCATATATGCCCTTAAAGCATTTAGGTTATAAATCAGTTGCCGTAAATGTTTCTGATATTTGTGCTATGAATGGTGCTGCAAAGCAAATTACGGTTGGTTTAGCTATGAGTAATCGTTTTACTGTTGAGGCTTTGGATGAGTTATATGAGGGAATAAAATTAGCTTGCGCACATTATGGGGTTGATTTAGTAGGTGGAGATACAACTTCTTCAACTGCTGGGTTAATGATAAGTGTAACTGTTTTAGGAGAGGTTGAAAAAGAAAGTATAGTGTACAGAAGTGGTGCTAAGGTGAACGATTTAGTTGTTTGTACGGGTGATTTGGGGGCAGCTTATTTAGGATTACAACTTTTGAATAGAGAGAAAGAAATGTTTAAGGAAAACCCAACTATGCAGCCTGATTTAACAGGCAATGATTATGTATTAAGAAGGCAATTGAAACCAGAAGCTGGAGTAAAGTATATCGATATTTTAAAAGAATTAGAAATTGTTCCAACTTCAATGATTGATATTTCTGATGGACTTTCTTCAGAGGTTCTGCATTTAGCAAAATCATCTAATGTTGGAATTACCATTCATGAGGATAAAATTCCTGTAGACTACACGGCTATGAATTTGGCAAATGAGTTTAATATGAATCCTATTTTTTGTGCCTTAAGTGGAGGAGAGGATTATGAATTACTGTTTACGGTAAGTCAAGCTCATTATGATAAATTAAAAAAAGATGCTGACTTTACTATTGTAGGTTATGTTACTGATGCTAGTGAAGGAAACAATTTTATTGCTAATGACGGAAGTTCACATCCACTAACTGCACAGGGTTGGGATGCAATGAAAAAATAGCTGAACTCATAAGATTATTATTAGTTTTTCATCCATCTATAACAAGAGTGATTAGTTATATTTTATTTATGGGAACATAAGAAATTGGTTTTTTTAATTTTCTTATCTCATTTTTCCTCCTCATCTTTGTGCAAGATTTAGCAATACATAGCATGAAAAAATACTTATTAATACTCTTTTTTTTAGCAGCCTTTACTATTAAAGCTCAAGTTTCAAATGTGCATATATCATTTGGGACAACTGGGGTAGTTTATCCTGTTAATGTAAATGAAGGGGATTTTATTTCATTCTCTTTCTGGCTGGTGAATAGGGGTAATATCCCTTTAAGCTCTCCAATTGAGATAATAATTGCTATTGAGGATTCGGCAGTAAACTCTACTTATTCTATAAGTAGTTTAGGAAGTTTTTCAGATATTGACTCTGTTTTTTCTCCTAATGATTCTATCTTTATTGTTGTTTGGGACCATATAAGTTCTGCTAGATATAGCCAAGGAGATAATATAGTAGTGATTTGGCCTAATTTTTATTCGCCATACCCTTCTACTTCTGATGAGTTTATAGGAAATATAAATATGAGTACTTTAAGTTCAATATCACAAAAGCAAAGTGAAGAGTTTAATATTTTCCCTAATCCTATTATAGAAACAGCAACCCTTAAAACGAAACAACCTATAAGTACATTTAAGATGATTGATATTTTAGGAAATGTGGTGCGTTATCAAGATAATATTCAAGATAATTTTATTGCAATACATAAAAATGAATTAAAGAGTGGCATCTATTTTATAGAGTTGAAAATTGGAGATAACACACAAATAAAGAAAGTAATTATTAAATAAGACAAAAGCCCAAGTCGAACTAATATTGGCATTAAAGAAATGAAAATACAAATGAAAAATGTAGCTTTTTTATTAGTAGCAATGCTAATGATTTTTGCAAGAAGCATGAGCGCACAAACAGTAATTTATGTGCAAGGAAATTTTTCTGATTTAAACGGAAATCCTATTGCATACCAAGATGTTTATTTGTCAGATGACACAACAAGTATGAATATGGCCATAGCTATTACAGATGTAAATGGTGATTATTTTGGCACATTAACAACACTTTCTAATCAAGGAATTTTATTTGTTGCTACTGAGGATTGTAATCAGAATTTGATTTTGAATACTCATCCATTCAGTTTAAATACTCAAATGATTACTTCCAATTTCACGATTTGTGCTTCTAGTACAACTACTCCTTGCTCTTTGTCAGGAGCTGCAGTTCTTTATACACCTCAACTTGGACTTACTGCATCTGTAACAGGTTCAAATCCTCCTTATGCTTATTTATGGAGTAATGGTGTTAATACTTGGCAACAATCTTTTTATCAAAATTGGTGTGTAACTATTACAGATGCAAATGGTTGCGATACTACTATTTGTGATACATCTTCAGCTCCTCAGCCCTGTACATTATATGGAGCATATGTGTCTTCTTCTCCGAATGGTTTATCTGCAGGTGTAATGACTATGCCTCCAACTGGATTAACCTATATATGGAGTAATGGGATGACTGGAAATTGGTCGTCATTTTATCCAAATTGGTGCGTAAATATTATGGATATGAATGGTTGTGATACCACTATTTGCGACACAAGTTTAGTTAATCCTACTAATTGTATTGATCCTAATCTAATTGATTCAACAGTAATGTGCAATATGATTTACAATCCAGTTTGTGGTTGCGATAGCATAACTTATTCTAACCCATGTGAGGCAGAAAACTATGGAGGAGTTACTTCTTATACTTATGGTCCTTGTGGAAGCACGAGTACATCTTGTCAAGCTTATTTTACAGCTATGAATATTGGCTTTAATCCTAATGCTGTGCCAGTGGTTATGCAGTTTACTGATATGTCATCAGGAAATGCAAATAATTGGATATGGGATTTTGGTGACGGAACAACTGGAACTGGACAAATGCCAGTTCATACTTATGCTGTGCCAGGAACTTATTTAGCTTGTTTAACAATTGAGGAAATAGATGCAAATGGAACAGTTGTTTGCACAGATACTTATTGTGATAGTGTATGGGCAGATACTACAGGAATTAATCCTCCACCATTTTGTTATGCTGACTTTTCATCTACACAGGTTGCAGTTTCTGATAGTACATTCTTTACTAACCTTTCTTCAGGAGTAAGTAATACAACATCTTATTTCTGGGATTTTGGAGATAACTCATTTTCAACAGACGAAAATCCTGTTCATTTGTATGCACAATCAGGTTGGTATTATGTGTGCTTAACAATTATGGACTCAACAAATAATTGCTATAATACTTATTGTGATTATATCAACATTCAAATTGCAAGTTCTGGTAGTTGTCAAGCTTATTTTTATAGTATGCCAGCTCTTATTCAAGTACCAAATTCTTATACTTTTTACGACATGTCTTCAGGAAATCCTTCTAATTGGTTGTGGGATTTTGGTGATGGAAACACTTCAACTCAGCAGAATCCAACACATACTTATTTATCAACAGGTTCTGGTTTCTATCTAGTATGTTTAACTATATCAGAATATGATCCTATAACTCAAGCTCTAATTTGTACAGATACTTATTGCGATAGTATTTACTTGATGAATCAGCCTTCTTCTTGTTATGCAGATTTTTATGCACAAGATTTAGGAAATAATGAAGCTATGTTTACAAATACATCTTCCCCTCAAACTGGTACAACTTGGTTTGGAAATGGAGAAGTTGATATTGATTATGGAGATGGAAATATTGATTATAATATAGGATCTTCCGTAAATCATACTTATGCAAATGCAGGAACTTATTATGTATGCGTAACAGTTTGGGAAACAGATTCTGCAGGTTCTGTACTTTGTACTGATACTTATTGTGATTCAGTAACAGTAACTTCAGGAACTATGCCTTGTCAAGCAGATTTCCAAGCAATCAGAGATACAGGGATAGTTATTACTCAAAACCCTAATGGAACAACTACAACTGCATTCGGTGATATCTTCTATTTTATGGATTTATCAACTCCTGTGAATATGATACAATCTTGGCAATGGGATATGGGGGATAATGGTGCAGGACAATATTTACAAAATACATCTTCAACCTCACAAATGCCAGTTTATGAGTTTGATACTAATGGGGTGTATAATGTATGTTTAACTATTGTAACAATAGGAGGGCAATGCACTTCTACTACTTGCGATAGTGTTGATTTTTCAATGATGCAAGGACAAACAGCAATACAGGAAGTAATTGCTTTTGAAGAGCTTGCGTTATATCCTAACCCTGCAAATGATAAAATTACGGTTAATCTAATGTCAAATACAAGTGGTAATTTATCTATTCGTTTAGTAAATATGATGGGTCAAACATTGTCCTATGAAGACATAATAATATTTAATGGAGCTATCAATCATAGCTTGGATGTTTCCGAAATTGCGAATGGTGTTTATTCTGTTGAGGTGGTTCTCAATGGAGAGAAGCAACACCAAAGAGTGGTGATTAGCAGGTAATACCTGTGGTTAATTGGTTTGAAAAAGGGAGCTGTGGTAGCTCCCTTTTTTGTTTTTATAAGAAAATTAATTGTATTTTTTAGAGCAAACTCTTTAACCAAACATTATAGTTGATAACATCAATATCATCTGCTTGTTCATTATCAATTGATGTGCTTAGTTCAGTTATCTTCTTTAAAAGTTTTTTGTCTTGATTGAGGTTATTACAATAGATAAGTGCATCAATAATCTCAACCAATTGTTTATCTCTTTTAAAGTTGTTTTCTTTCAGCAGACCTTTAAATATTTTTTTAATGTGTTTTATCTTACTGTCAATAACATCAGTCTGGTTCAAATCAAAACGAACAATCAGTTCAGCAATATGAATTTTTAGCTGGAATGATTTTCCGATATTTACAAAATCATTCTGTAAGATAAGGCGAGATAAGTTTTTTACTGCTAAGGAAAGCTTTCCTTGATCATAATAAATAAGGGCAGTATTCAAATAAATGAAAACAGAGAAAGTAGGGAGTTGTTGAATAACATCATTTCTTTTTGCTTCTTTCAGTACTTCCAAAGCTTTGTCCTTATTGGATAATGAGTAGTTGATTACTAGGGCATTATAGTAGTAAAATAAAAATTTATCTTTTAAGAATCCATCATATTCATTCATGCTGTTTTTTAATTTTTCAGCATATTCTAATGATTGTTTGTATTTATGGGTTTTAAATAAACAGTTAGTTAAATAAGCTAGCATGGTTAGCTTTTGTTCATGATTTGATTTTGTGAAGATCTTATCATTATTAAACTCTTCAAAAGTGTGAGTAAGGTATTCCTCTAAAGCATGAAAGTCGTGTTGTTGTAAAAGAATTCTGCTCACTACTTGATATACTTTTATTCTAAATTTTGGGCTTTTTGGAATTTTTTCATTTTTAGAAAAGCTATTCAATGTTTTTTGGAGCACTTCATTTACTGACTCATCATTTTTTGAAAAATTTTGAGCTGTTTTGATTTTATATAAAACAGCTGCTAGTAATAAATCAATTTCCTGTACCCAATTTAGACGCTCATTGTTTTCTCTTTTCTTTTCAATGTATTTTTCTACATTGATTGAAATCATATCATAGGAAAGTTTTAAAATTTCAGAATAGATAATAGAAAGTAGTTCGTAAGCTTCAATATTATCCGCTTCCTTTTCAGCTTTTTTTAAGTAATGAAAGGAGAGTTTAACATTTCCTTTTCTTTTATAAACTCTTGCTAATAATACAAAATGGAGAATGAAAATATCTTTTTCCTTTCCCATATGTTGTAACATCATACTTTTGTTTAAGTCCTTATAAAGTCTATTTTTTAATTGGTAAAAACTATTTTTGTTTTCATGATATAATTCATCTGAAATTATTTGTTCGTCATAATCTTCTCCATTTTGTTTAATAAAATCAAATAAAAGGATGTCTTTGCGCAAATCCCCACTATTTGTACGACCTGCAAAAAGCTTGTAAAACCTACTTTCCTCTTTGTTTAAAGAGTTGATTATTTCAAATAAAATGTTCATATATGAATTTTGAACGGCTAAGATATATATAAAATAGTAATGAAGATGTGAAAAACTACTATAATTCTTCCGTATACTTGTGCTATGAAATTAAAAGGGTTTATTTTTAGTCTATTCTTACTAGCATCAGTTGGTGTTAGCGGTCAGAGTATTTTACTGTCATTTGGTGAAAATGGAATTAATATTCCTGATACAGTAACAATGGGTGATACAATCTGGTTTTCCTGCTGGGTAGTAAACACAGGAAATGGAGTTATTTCAGATAATGTTTTAATTGAAGCTGGTCGTTACAATCAGACTCAAGGGTTAACAAATGTGAGAGCAATTGGAGCACAGGGCCCTAATGTGATATCTCCTGGAGATAGTTTGGCATTTGTTGCTGGGTTTCTGTATGAGGTGGTTACGCAACAACATTATCTAATTGGAGATAATATAGTTGTTATTTGGCCAAAGGTTAGTTCTCCCGTCACTCAAACTACTCAACATATTTATCACGATTTATTTGTAATTGGTTCACTGTCATCAGTTGATCAAGAAATCACCAATAAATTGCAATTTTATCCTCAACCAGCTAATAGTCAAATTACTTTTGAAAGCAGTAATAATATAGTGCAAGTGCAGATTTTTGATTTATTAGGAAAGGAGTTGCATACTTATTTACTTGATAACAATGTACTGAATACTGCAAATATTGAAAGTGGAATGTATTTGATAAATGCTCAGTTTGAAGACGGAACCTTATTGCAAAATAAATTACAAATTCAGCATTAATATCAACATTGGATGGCTAAGATTTAACCATTCATCAATTCTTCTATCTCTTCAGCTTCAATAGGAATATTACCCATTAAATCAAAAGGCCTATCAGCTGTAACTAGCACATCATTTTCTAATCGGATTCCTAATTCCTCTTCTAAAATGTAAATCCCTGGTTCGCAAGTAAATACCATTCCTTCTTTCATTGGTGCTGCAAAATCACCAACATCATGTACATCTAGTCCTAAGTAATGGGAAGTTCCATGCATGAAATATTGCTTAAATAATGGGTTTGCAGGATCTTGTTTTTGCACATCATGCTTGTCCAGTAGCCCTAAAGTAATTAATTCTGATTCCATCATTTTCCCTACCTCTTTATGATATTCAGCAATAATTGTTCCAGGGCGTAACATGTTAGTTGCCTCTTTCATTACATGTAATACTGAATTATAGACTGCTTTTTGTCTTTCAGAAAACCTTCCATTTACAGGAACAGTTCTAGTTAAGTCGGAAGCGTAATTAGCGTATTCTGCACCAAAGTCCATGAGTAAGATGTCTCCATCTTTACAGGCTTTATTGTTTTCAATATAGTGTAATACACAAGAGTCAACTCCAGAACCAATAATAGGTTGATAAGCAAATCCATTAGAGCGATTTCTTAGAAATTCATGCATCAACTCAGCTTCAATTTCATATTCCATTACTCCTGGTTTAATGAAAGGTAAAATTCTTCTTACCCCTTTTTCAGTAATGTTACAAGCGTTTTGCATAAGCTTTATTTCAAAATCTGATTTAATAGATCTTAATTCGTGCATTATTGGAGCTACTTCTTTTATTTCCTTTCCTGAAAATTGTTCAGAAATTTTATTTCTAAACCTATCATCTCTTGTTTCTACCTCTGAAGCAGCACGGCTATGGATGTTTTTATTTAGATAAACAGCATCTGCTTTTTCAACTAACTCTTTCAATATAATATCTAATTCTTCTAGCCAATAAACTGTTTTTATCCCTGCAGTTTTCAGTGCGCCATCTTTTGTTAGTTTTGCGCCTTCCCAAATAGCAATAGTCTCACTTGTCTCTTTTAAAAATAAAATTTCTCTTTGAGATTCATCAGGATGATTTGGAAAAATCACCAATACACTTTCCTCTTGATCCACACCGCTTAACCAAAATAAATCATTGTTTTGGCGAAAAGGCATAGTGCCATCAGCATTGGTTGGCATTACATCATTTGCATTGAAAATAGCGATTGTATTAGGTGCTAATTTTGCTGAAAATAAGGCTCTATTATTTATAAATAGTTGGATATCAATTGGTAAGTATTTCATTTTGTGTTTTTATAAGAAGGTCAAAGGTAGTAAAAACAAGACTTATCTATAATGATTCTGAATTAAAAAAGCTATTGTTTAATTCCATTTTGAATGTTACATTTGCAACTTAATTATTATAAAAAATAAAATGAGTAAAGGATTATCAAATTCATCAGTAGGAAGAAAAGTATTAATGGCCTTATCAGGTTTTTTCTTGTTATTTTTCTTGGCACAGCATTTCGTAATTAATCTGTTTTCGGTAATAAGTGCTGATTTATTTAATGAAGTTTCTCATTTTATGGGAACAAATGGATTTATTCAATTTGTAATGCAGCCTGTATTATTATTTGGTGTTTTGTTTCATTTAGGAATGGGGATTTATTTGGATTTCAAAAACAAAGCTGCTCGTCCTATTAAATATGCAATGGATAAACCTTCAGAAAACTCTAATTGGATGAGTAGAAACATGATAATTACGGGATTAATGATTATGTTATTTTTAGGATTACATTTTTATGATTTCTGGTTACCAGAAATTAAAGATAAATTTATTGATGGTAAATGGGATGAACCAACAAAATACTTTCCTCATTTGCAACATAAATTTATTGACTTAACAAGAGTAATTATTTACTGTATTTCTTTTGTTTTTTTATCTTTACACTTATTACATGGTTTCCAATCTTCATTTCAATCAGCAGGATTTAACCACAATAAATATACTCCAATAATTAAGAGGTTAGGAAATTTATATGCAATTATTATTCCTGCTGGATTTGTATTTATTGCATTGTTTCACTATTTCACTCAGCTTTAAAAAATTAAAAATATAAACTATGTCAGTTTTAGATTCTAAAATACCTGAAGGCCCATTAAAAGACAAATGGACTAATCATAAAAACAAGATTGATCTTGTAAATCCTGCCAATAAAAGAAATATTGATATTATAGTTGTTGGTACAGGTTTGGCTGGTGGTTCTGCAGCTGCATCACTTGCAGAAATGGGATATAATGTAAAATCATTTTGCTATCAAGATTCTCCAAGAAGAGCACACTCTATAGCGGCACAAGGAGGGATTAATGCAGCAAAAAACTATCAAAATGACGGGGACTCTGTTTATCGGTTATTTTATGACACTGTTAAAGGAGGAGATTACAGATCTAGAGAAGCTAATGTATACAGATTAGCAGAGGTTTCAGGCAATATAATTGATCAATGTGTAGCACAGGGAGTCCCTTTCGGTAGAGATTACGGTGGGCTATTAGATAATCGTTCGTTTGGAGGAGTATTAGTTTCAAGAACATTTTACGCTAAAGGACAAACAGGTCAACAGTTATTATTAGGTGCTTATTCAGCATTAAACAGACAAATTGCAAAAGGAAAGGTTACTATGTACAATCGTCATGAGATGGTTGAGTTGGTGAAAGTGAATGGAAAAGCAAGAGGAATTATTGCTAGAAACTTAGAGACTGGAGAATTAGAAAGACATTCGGCACATGCTGTTGTTATTGCTAGTGGAGGGTACGGAAATGTATTTTTCTTATCAACTAACGCAATGGGATCAAATGCAACTGCAGCTTGGAAAATTCATAAAAAAGGAGCGTATTTTGCAAATCCTTGTTACACACAAATCCACCCAACTTGTATTCCAAGAAGTGGTGAGCATCAATCTAAACTGACTTTAATGTCAGAATCATTAAGAAATGATGGTAGAATTTGGGTGCCAAAAAATATGGAGGATGTACTAGCGATTCGTGAAGGAAAACTAAGTCCAACTGATTTATCAGAAGATAAAAGAGATTATTACTTGGAAAGAAAATATCCTGCATTTGGTAATTTAGTACCTAGAGATATAGCTTCAAGAGCTGCTAAAGAAATATGTGACGCGGGGTATGGAGTTAATAGTACTGGAGAAGCAGTATATTTAGATTTTGCATCTGCTATCCAAAGATATGGCAAGCAAGAAGCTGCAATTGAAAGAATACAAAACCCTTCTGAAGCTGATATTTTAAAATTAGGAGAAGAGGTTATTGAATCAAAATATGGAAATCTTTTTCAGATGTACGAGAAAATTGTAGCAGAAGATCCATATAAAAAACCAATGATGATTTATCCCGCAGTACACTACACTATGGGAGGGGTTTGGGTAGATTATAATTTAATGACTTCTGTTGAAGGCTGTTATTGTATTGGAGAGGCAAATTTTTCTGATCATGGGGCAAATAGATTAGGCGCATCTGCATTAATGCAAGGATTAGCAGATGGTTATTTTGTACTGCCTTATACTATTGGAAATTATCTTTCTAATGAAATTAGAACAGGAAAAATTTCTACTGAAGCCGCAGAGTTTGTTGCCGCTGAAAAAGAAGTTTCAGATAGAATTGAAAAATTAATGAATATCAAAGGCACAAAATCTGTTGACCATTTCCATAAGTTATTAGGTAAAGCAATGTGGGAATATGTAGGTATGACTCGTAATGAGGAAGGGCTTAAAAAAGCAATGGCCGAAATAAAAAAAATACGTGATGACTTTTGGAAGGATGTAAAAATTCCTGGAGATAGAAACTCTTTAAACCGTGAATTAGAAAAAGCGGGGAGAGTAGCTGACTTTTTAGAATTAGGAGAGCTTTTTGCAAAAGACGCACTACATAGAAACGAAAGTTGTGGTGGGCATTTTAGAAAAGAATCAGTAGAGCTAGACGGCCTACAAAAAGGAGAAGCAAAAAGAAACGATACAGATTATGCTTATGTTGCAGCTTGGGAATATAAAGGAGAGCCTGCTGATGCAGTAATGCACAAAGAAGAGTTAGAATTTAAGGATATTGAATTGAAACAAAGATCTTACAAATAAGAATATGGATTTAACACTTAAAGTCTGGAGACAGAAAAATAGAGAAGAAAAAGGAGGTTTAGAAACCTATAAGGTTACTGGAATTTCGGAGCACGCTTCTTTTTTAGAAATGCTTGATATTATGAATGAACAATTAATAAAGGAGGGCACAGAACCTGTGGCTTTTGATCATGATTGCCGTGAGGGAATTTGTGGTACTTGTTCTCTTTATATTAATGGAGAGGCTCATGGGCCTGATAGAAAAGTAACTACTTGCCAACTGCATATGCGTATGTTTAAAGATGGTGAAACTATTTATATTGAACCTTGGAGATCGGCTGCTATGCCAGTGATTAAGGATTTAATCGTAGACAGATCTTCATTTGATAGAATTCAGCAATCTGGAGGGTTTGTTTCAGTAAATACATCTGGAAATACACAAGATGCAAATGCATTGCCAATACCTAAAATGAATGCTGATAAAGCTTTTGATGCAGCCGCTTGTATTGGATGTGGAGCTTGTGTTGCTACTTGCAAAAATTCTTCAGCTATGCTATTTGTTGCTGCTAAAGTATCTCAGTTTGCTTACTTGCCACAAGGGAAAGTAGAAGCAAAACAAAGAGTATTGAATATGGTAGAGCAAATGGATATAGAGGGATTTGGAAATTGTACTAATACAGGTGCTTGTGAGGTAGAATGTCCAAAAAGTATATCTATTGAATATATTGCAAAAATGAACAGAGAGTTTTTATCTGCATCAATCACTTCAGAAAAATAAGAAGGAAATAAAGAAGACGAATAAAACTCTACTAAAATCAAAATCAGCTTTTTTATTGCTTTTTTTATGCTTATTTTTGTAGAGATGAAAAACACCCTAAATATAAGCTTAATACAATCCTCTCTTTTTTGGGAAGATATAGATGCAAATCTTTCTCATTTTGAACAATTGATTGATAAAATTTCAGCTACTGATATTATCTTGCTTCCAGAAATGTTCAATACTGCTTTTTGCCCAAAATCTAATCATTTAGCAGAGGCTATGGATGGTAAAACTGTGAGTTGGATGAAAGAAATTTCTAAAAATAAAGGATGTACTATTGCAGGGACATTAATGGTTTCGGAAAATAGAAAGGTTTACAATCGCCTAGTTTGGGTTTCCAAAAATGGTAGTATCCATACTTATGATAAACATCATTTATTTTCATTAATAAAAGAAGAAAGGTATATCAGTAAAGGAGAAGTAAGGTTGATTATAGAAGAGGAAGGTTGGAAAATTTGTCCTCTTATTTGTTACGATTTACGTTTCCCAGTTTTCAGCCGTAATGATGTGGATTATGATATATTAATCTATTTAGCAAACTGGCCTGTAAAACGAATTGAAGCTTGGGATACGCTTTTAAAAGCACGATCTATAGAAAATCAATGCTATACCATAGGAGTAAATAGGGTAGGTGAAGATGGAAATCAAATTCCTTTTAATGGACATTCAAAAGTGTTTGACGCCTTTGGTAAGGAATTGCTTTCTGCAACCGAAAATAATAAAGAAATATTGCAAATTGAAATTAGTTTAGACGATTTAAAGCTTAAGAGAAGACAAATGAACTTTCTGCAGGATAGAGATGATTTTACTCTTCAATAAACCATTCTAATTCTAAATCCCAATTGGCACGAATTGTAATTTCAGAGGAGTAGTTTATTACTTTTTCAGGTTGAATTTTTGCCTTCCAATTCCCAGTTGTCCACTCGCTATCAGTATTGGAATCAGCAATGTATTTTAGTTGATATTTACCTGGTGTAATGTCAGCCAAGAGAAAAGGCTGCTCAACAAAAACAAATTCTTTTATTATTTTATTGTTTTGCAAGAGTTGAAAAATACAAGAATTATTTATTGCAGTAATGATTGTTAAATTACCAAATGTTTTTTCTTCAACAAGTAAAGAATCAGTTGCTGTGCTATCAGTATTAGTTATAAGGGTATCAACAATAGTACTATCTATTTTCACAAAAGGATCAAAAGCCAATAATGAAATAAAGCTATCTGTTTCAGCATTTATAATAGTATCATTAAACGCAATTTTCTCTTCTGTATTATAGATGAAATCAAAATCAGTGAGGGCTACAATTTTATAATTTTTGCTATTCAGATTTGGAAAATTAAAGTAACCCTCTTTATTTGTTTTGGCAATATAGTCTGGATTTTCTTTAAAGATAATTGTATCATTTTTACTTTCTTCAAAAAGCATAACCCAAGCATTTTCAATTGATTCTAAAGTATAAGCATCTTGTAATTTTCCACTTATAGTAAGTGTATCTAACTCATCAGATGTTGAGAAAATATAGTCTAGTGTATCCAACACATTTCCCTCATTCAAATCCTTTATGCAATTATTTAAATCAATAAAATATGTGGTATTTAAAGCAAGTGTATCTTCAAGGGTTAAGGTTAATATTTTTCCTTTTATATCTTTTTGAATTCTCTTTGCAATAGGTGGTGAGATATAAAAATTTTCTTCCCAATTATTCAATACAATAAATTCATCAAATTCAAATGTTATAATTTTAGTATGCACATGTTTCATACTTTCAGCATCTAAAGTACTGAGCAGTTTTGGGGTGTTCACATCTTTATCTCCTCCAGTTGGCGCTACTATATTAGCACAACTGCTTAGTAGCAAAATAAAGATGGTTATGGATGAGATAAATTTCATTAGGACAAAGATAATCTATTTGTTTTAGGCAACAGCAATAGTTGCAATGCTTACTTTAACACCTTCAATTTCTAATAGTTTTTGAGCACAAGCTTCTAAAGTTGCGCCAGTAGTTACTACATCATCAATTAATAATAGGTGTGTATTTTTTAACTTATTACTTCTTTTTAATGCAAAACTATTTACCATATTTTCCCAACGGCTAAAGCGTTTTTTTCTTGTTTGGGAATCAGTATTTTCTGTGCGAGTAAGTAAGCGACTATTAACTTCAATCCCTAATATTTCATGTACCCCTTTAGCAATATATTTGCTTTGGTTATAACCTCTTAGCTTTTCTTTTTTAGGATGTAACGGTATTGGAATAATATAGTCAACATCAGAAAAATAGTTACTCTCTTTCAGTGCGTATCCTAGCTGCTTCCCTAGTAAAACTCCTGTTCTTTTTCTTCCTCTATACTTTAATTCTTGAATCAGTTTCTGTACACTTCCTTCTTTTTTAAAGTGATATAAAGCTACCGCATTTTGTAATTGTATTCTTCCCCAAAATAACTTACTTACTGAATTTTCTTGGTGTTTAAAACAATCAGTTTTTGGAACTTTTTACAAGCAAAGTGTACAAATACATTCCTCTTCTTTTAGTAAATTTTCTGCACAAATAATACAAGTATTCGGGTAGAATAATGCAATTAAATCTTCAAGAAATGAAAGCGTATATTTCATAATTGAAATTTACAAAAATAAGTGCAATAAAAAACCCAACTATTTATAGTTGGGTTTTGAATATTAAAATTGATATGTTTATCCGCATTTGCTGTAACCACAACTCACACATTTAAGACATCCTTCTTCATACACTAAGCCTTCATCTCCACACTCTCCACAAGTATGATCACTTACTGCTGTTCCATCAGCAATAAAGGTTTTAAGTGCTCTTACAACTCCACTTTTCCAAGTGTTTATGTTCTCGTCATATAAGTTCATTTTACCAATTAAATCAACTACATAATGCAATGGCATACCATGACGCAATACACCTGAGATTAATTTTGCATAATTCCAGAATTCTTTGTCAAATGAACGAGATAAACCACCCATTGTTACTTTATAGCCTTCTTTGTCTTCATATTGGAAATCGTACTGAGTAGATCCATCTTCTCTTTTGTTTTTAATTACCCAACCGTATTCAACAGCTGCAGGCATATTAAATACATCTTCAGTTTTTCCAGTAAATATCTCGTAAGGTCTTCCGTTCATAAGCCCTACTACAGCAATCCATTTTTCTTTGTTATTTTGAAAACGAACTACTTTTGCATCTAATCTTTTTGGTCTTGATGGAGCTTTTGTTTCTCTAAATTCAGTATTTTCAAGCACATCTCCCTTTCCTTTATCATCAGTAGAAACTAGTACTCCTGCTCTTGAACCATCTCTATAAACAGTAATCCCTTTAGTTCCTTGTTTCCATGATTCTAAGTATATGTTACTTACCTCATCAAGCGATACATCATTAGGTAAATTGATTGTTGAGCTAATTGAATGCGTTACATATTTTTGAACTACTGCTTGCATCTCAACTCTTTTATTCCAGTTAATTTCTGGTGCCGTACTTCCTGCATAAGGACTTTTTGTGATGTCAGTTTCTCCTGTTACTTCCATCCAAGTTTTTAAGTTGTGATGATAAACGGTAAACTCTTGCCATTTGTCGCCTGAATCATCAATAAAGTCCACTTTTGCCTCTCTATCTTGTTCGTTTAATTTTCTTCTTCTTTTGTAATGAGTCATAAACACAGGCTCAATTCCTGATGAAGTTTGTGCCAACATACTTAATGTTCCTGTTGGAGCTACTGTACTGATAGAGATATTTCTTCTTCCGAATTTCATCATTCTTTCATATACTTCTGGAAGTTCAACCTCTAGCATTTGTACAAATTCTGAAGTTTTTTCAATTTTAGCATCAAAACCAACAAAGCTTCCTCTTGAAAGAGACATGTCAATAGAACTATCAAATTCAGCTCTACATTTTTCTTTCATCATTGACTCAACCATTGCTATTGCTTCATCAGAATCAATTGACATTCCAAGTGCAGCTACCATGTCAGCTAGTGCTGTAAATCCTAATCCAGTTCTTCTTCCTTCTTTTCCTGTTTTAAGTAATAATTCCCAAGTCTCTCTTTCTACTTGTTTGATATTTTCTGGCTCATCATCACCATCTACTTTAGCTAAAATTCTTCCGATAGCTTCTGTTTCCAAGTCAACTAAATCATCCATTAATCTTTGCCCTTCATAAGCTGCTTTATAGAAATCATCCATTTTGAATTTAGCATCTTTTGTAAACGGATTTTCTACAAAATTGAAAAGATTTAAAGCAATTAATCTACAGCTATCTCCTCCTTGCATTGCAATTTCAGAACATGGATTTGTAGAGGTATTTTCATATCCTGGATATACTGATGAAGTAGAATACCAGTGTTGTCTGTCCCAGAAAATTAATCCTGGCTCAGCTGTATTGTGTGCACATTCAATAATAGTATCCCAAAGTTCTTTTGCGTTAACTGTTTTACTGAATTTTGGTGTGTCAGATTCAATTGGCCACCTATGTGTGTACTCAGCATTAGCCTCTACAGCATTCATAAATTCATCTGATAAACGAATAGAGATATTTGCTCCTGTTACTTTTTGTAAATCTTGTTTTATAGTAATAAAGTCCTCAACATCAGGATGAGCAATATCCATTGATAACATTAAAGCTCCTCTTCTTCCATTTTGTGCTACTTCACGAGTTGTGTTTGAAAAACGATTCATGAAAGAAACCGCTCCTGAAGTGCTTCCTGCAGCATTAGAAACTCTTGCTCCTGATGGGCGTAAGTTTGAAATATCTACACCAACACCGCATCTTCTTTTGAATAATTGGGCTAATTGCTGATCAGTATAAAAAACACCACCATAAGAATCATGCATTTCAGGTACAACTATACAATTAGATAATGAAGCTAATTTATAATGATTACCTAAAGAACTCATCACACTCCCTTGTGGAATAATGTATCCAAATTCTTTAAAGTAAGCATATACTTTTTCTTCAGTTAAATCTTCTCTTTCTTGTCCGTACTTAGATAAGAATTTAGCACTTCCGTTAAGATTATATTTTAATTTATAATCTGCTTCAATTCTACCAAATTCCTTTGCCATTCTTCTATGCATATCATCTGGAGTTTGTTCCACAAATTCTCCATCATGATCTTTCATAGCATACTTATTCATCCAAGTAGTTCCTGCTAATTCATCTCCATTAAAGTATGCAACTGCAGCTTTTAAAACTTGCTCGTACGGGTATGTTTTTTGTTTTTTTGTTTTTGCTGTGATGTCTTTTGGTTTCTTTGTTATTGTGGTCATTTGGTTTTCAGATTAAAGCGTTTATTTTTTCAGTATTTTTTTGCTGACTACAAGTTTAAAAATAATATTAAAATTCCAACATAGTCTTAGAGTTGGTTCTCAACATCTTTTTCAACAAATAGTTAATAAACTAAAACTACTAGATAGAGTAATGTTTAGCTAAAGTGTAAAAGGGTTTAGATTACTATTAAATAAAAAGAAACTAGGCTAAAATTTCAGCCAAGATGCTTTTGAATAAAATAAGTCCGTCTTGATTATTTAGCTCCTTGTCAGCAGCTCTTTCAGGATGAGGCATCATTCCAAAAACATTACGATCGGCATTACAGACACCTGCAATATTTAATAAAGACCCATTAGGATTTGAATCATCATTAATATTACCGTTTTCATCACAATATTTAAAAAGAATTTGATCGTTCTTAATTAATGATTCTAAGGTTTCTTTATCAGCAAAATATTTCCCTTCACCATGAGCAATAGGAATTTTTACGGCTGTTTTAGCGTACTGGTTAGTAACTAATGTATTTGTAGTTTCAGCTTTTAAGTAAGTATTTTTGCAAATAAATTTATGACTATTATTATGTAGCAAAGCTCCTGGAAGTAACCCACTTTCTGTTAAAATTTGGAATCCATTACAAATCCCCATAACATATCCACCTGCATTAGCAAAGCCAATTATTTCATTCATGATAGGTGAGAATTTAGCAATAGCACCTGATCTTAAATAATCTCCAAACGAGAATCCTCCAGGTAAAATAATAAAATCACACTCTTGCAAATCAGTGTCTTTATGCCAAAGCTTTACCACATCTTGTTTTAAAATAGTTTCAAGAACATAGACCATGTCCATATCACAGTTTGAGCCAGGAAATACAACTACACCAAATTTCATATCATTAATTTTAATGCGGCAAATTTACACATTATAACGCAATGTTGTACTTATAATAGAAGGAAGAAATTACTAAAATTAGAAATAAAAAATTTGCTATTTTTCTACCCTTAGTGTAAGTGAAATAGTTTCCAATAATAATACATAAAGGAGTCATTAAAAAATACCATGATTGGATACTGCCAAAAATTATAAGAGCTGTACAAAGTATAAAATAGAAGAAGATAATTAGAAAAGATTTTCTTGAACGAAGACTCTTTTTATAAAGCCATTTGAATAATTCAATAAGGGAAAACAGACTAATTAAAAGGAGGGTAAAAAGCCAAATTAACTTTGGTAATGCTATTGCATTAAGAGTGGGAAACTTAATAAATTGAAGCGTTTCAAATTCTGGAAAGTAAAAAGGTTTGTCAAAAAGGAATGTGTAAATAAAATAGAAGAAATAAGGAGTGATAAGTCCTATGCAAGCAATTGCTAAGTTTCGCCAGTTCAAATTGCTGTAATTGATGCCGCTAATTAGAATTAGCAAGATGAAAAAAAGTAAATTAGGAAAAATAAAACTGAAGATAGAAAGAATGAATGCGGCATTAAAGATTTGAGAAAAAGGGTATTCTTTTTGATAGGTTTCAAAAATATAATTTAGGAAAAAAAGCAAGAAAAAAGAGGCAAACCATTCAGAAGGTATATTGGTAAAAGGAGTAGAAAGGAGTAAAAAGACAAAGCCAATAACAAGGTTATCCTTGCGAATAATGTTTTTTTCATAAACAAGATTATTAAGTCCTAAGGCGTGAAATGAAGGAATGGCTACTCCAAATAACAGTACTGCAAAAGGAGGTATCCAACCATGTGAAAATACAAGCTTTATGGGAAATTGGATTAATGGAAGACAAGTAAACACAATACAAAACACAATAAAAAATAAAATTATTGTAGGTCTTGGATTTATAAGGTGTTTAAGAAACATTGTATTCTCTAAAAATAATTAAATTTGCCTCAGTAAATTAAAACAAAAATTATGAGGGATATATTTTATGCAATTGGTGATTTTTTTGGTCTGATTTTTAATGGTGTTGAAGCTGTGGGGAATAGCATCAACTATCTTTATATTGTTATTATCTTTGCTTTTTTAGTAATCTGGACGGCTAAAATGCTTAAACACAGAAAAGACGGAGAAGAACACACTTCATCATAAATCAAAACCAATATCTTTTCGGTAATACTTACCTTCAAAGGATATTTTTTCAGCACTACTAAACGATTTTTCTAGAGCATCTTCCATTGTTTCTCCAAAAGAAGTAAGTGCTATAACTCTTCCTCCATTTGTTTTTATTGTACCGTTATCATTTTTTGTTCCGGCATGAAAAACAATACTTTCCTCAACTTGTTCAATTCTTGAAATTTCTTTCCCTTTTTCATAAGCCTCAGGATAACCTCCAGAAACTAACATAACAGTTGTTGCTGCTTCATCAGTTATATTTAGATCTTTTTCACTAAAAGTTCCATCACCAATCCCTTTTAAAAGGTTCAATAAATCTGATTTTATTCTAGGAATAACGACTTCTGTTTCTGGGTCTCCCATTCGTACATTGTACTCAATTACTTTTGGTTCTCCTTTTACATTGATTAGTCCGATAAAGATAAATCCTTTGTACTCAATGTTGTCCTTTTTAAGTCCTTCTACTGTTGGTTTTATGATTTCTCTTTCTACCTTTTCAATATAGAATCTATCAGCAAAAGGTACAGGTGAAATAGCTCCCATTCCTCCAGTATTTAATCCGGTATCACCTTCTCTAATACGCTTATAATCCTTAGCTGAAGGAAGGATTTTATAGGAATCACCATCAGTTATTACGAATACTGAAAGTTCAATTCCATCTAAAAATTCTTCAATAACTACTGTTGATGATGCTGTTCCAAATTTTGCATCAGCCACCATAGCTTTTAACTCATCTTTTGCTTCTTGCAAGTCATTCAGGATTAACACTCCTTTTCCTGCCGCAAGTCCATCCGCTTTTAATACATATGGAGATTCTAAGCTTTCCAAGAAAGTATATCCATCTGCTAAGTTGTCCTTTGTAAAGGCTTGATATTTTGCAGTAGGAATATTGTGTCTAAACATAAATTCTTTTGCAAACTCCTTGCTCCCTTCTAGTTGCGCACCTTCTTTTGAAGGGCCAATTAAAGAGATGTTTTTCAACTGCTCATCTTCTTTAAAAAAGTTATAGATTCCGTTTACTAATGGATCTTCTGGTCCAACTAGTACTAGCTCAATATTTTCAGCAAGAATAAATTCTTTTATGCTTGCAAAATCATTTACTCCAATATTAACATTGGTACCTACTTGTGCTGTGCCTGCATTTCCTGGTGCAATAAATAATTGATTGCACGAACTGCTTTTTGCGATTTTCCATGCAAATGCATGCTCTCTTCCTCCACTTCCTAATATTAATACGTTCATTCTATATTTTTATTCGCTATCCATAGCGGTTAAGATTTCCTCAGTTAATTCCATGTTATGGAACACTTGTTGGACATCATCATTTTCCTCTAGTAAATCCAATAATTTCAATACTTTTTCTGCTTGTTCGGCACTTATTGTTTTAAAATTATTTGGGATTCTTTGCAATTCAGAATTCTTAATTTCAATATCAAGCTCCTCTAATTTTGTTTGCATATTGTTAAAGTCGGCATATTCACAGTAAATAGTTACTGCTTCCTCATCAACTTCAAGTTCTTCCAAACCGCCATCAATAAGTTCCATCTCTAACTCCTCAATTTCAATACTTACATTGTCAGGGTCAATCGTGAAAACTCCTTTACGATCAAAAATAAATTCCAAAGAACCATTTGTTCCCATTGCACCATCACACTTACTAAAATAAGAACGCACATCAGCAACTGTACGGTTATTATTGTTACTTGCGCAATCTACAAAAACAGCAATTCCATGAACAGCATACCCTTCTAATGACATTTCCTCATAGTTAGCAGTGTCTTTATCACTTGCTTTTTTAATGGCACGCAAAACATTATCCTTTGGCATATTGGCTGCCTTGGCATTTTGCATTATTTGTCTTAGTCTAGAGTTTGTATCAGGGTCAGGTCCTCCATCTTTTACAGCCATTACAATATCCTTTCCGATTCTTGTAAAAGTTTTGGCCATTTTTGACCATCTTTTCATCTTTCTAGCTTTCCTGAACTCAAATGCTCTTCCCATAATTTATTGTTTAATCATCTAATTTTAAAACAGCCATAAATGCATTTTGTGGGATTTCAACATTCCCGACTTGTCGCATTCTTTTCTTCCCTTTCTTCTGTTTTTCTAATAGCTTTCTTTTCCTTGAAATATCCCCTCCATAACATTTTGCAGTTACATCTTTCCTTAATGCTTTTACAGTCTCTCTAGAAATAATCTTAGCTCCAATTGCTGATTGTATAGCAATATCAAACTGCTGCCTTGGAATTAATTCTTTTAATTTAGCACATAATTTTTTCCCTAAAGCATAAGAATTTGTTTTGTGTACTAATGCTGACAATGCATCAACAGGATCTCCATTTAACAAAATATCAAGTTTAGCTAAAACTGATGTTCTGTACCCAATAGGATAATAATCAAAAGACGCATAACCTTTAGAGACAGATTTTAGTTTATCATAGAAATCAAATACAATTTCACCAAGTGGCATTTCAAAAGTAAGTTCAACTCTATCAGTAGTTAAATAAACTTGATTGGTTAACTCTCCTCTTTTAGCAATACACAGTGTCATCACGGAACCGATAAAATCAGCTTTTGTAATGATTTGTGCACGGATATATGGCTCTTCTACACTTTCCAAAATACTTGGATCTGGGTAATCCGTAGGGTTATGAATCTCTAATTTTTTGCCTGCTCTAGTGTATGCAAAATAAGATACGTTTGGCACTGTTGTAATTACAGTCATGTTAAACTCTCGTTCTAATCTTTCCTGCACGATCTCCATGTGTAACATTCCTAAAAACCCACATCTAAACCCAAAACCAAGTGCTGCAGATGATTCTGGAGCATATGTTAAAGAGGCATCATTTAATTGCAGTTTTTGCATGGAGTTTCTAAGCTCTTCAAAATCTTCTGTATCAACCGGATAAATTCCTGCAAAAACCATTGGTTTTACTTCCTCAAACCCTTTTACTGCATCAGTTGCTGGATTTTCAGCTGTAGTAATAGTATCACCTACTTTTACTTCTCTTGCGTCTTTTATTCCTGATATGATGTAACCAACCTCACCAGCTTTTAATGATTTTTTTGGAAATTGTTTGAAGCGTAAAGCACCAATTTCATCAGCATGGTATTTCATATCTGTAGCCATGAACTTTACCTCTTGTCCCTTTTTCATTTCCCCATTTATAATTTTAAAATATGCTTCTATTCCTCTAAATGTATTATAAACTGAGTCAAAAATCATAGCTTGCAAAGGAGCGTCAATATCACCTTCTGGATGAGGGACCCGCTCTACAATTGCAGTTAAAATATTTTCAATTCCAATACCTGTTTTTGCACTTGCAGGAATAATATCTTCATCTGCACAGTCAATTAAATCAATAATTTGATCTTTTACTACTTCAGGCTCTGCAGAAGGTAAATCAATTTTATTGAGTACAGGAATTATTTCTAAATCATGCTCCAAAGCCAAATATAAATTTGAAATTGTTTGCGCTTGAATCCCTTGTGCAGCATCAACAATTAAAAGAGCACCTTCACAAGCGGCAATTGATCTTGATACTTCATAAGAGAAATCAACATGCCCAGGAGTGTCAATTAAATTAAGGATATACTCTTCACCTTTATGCGTATATTCCATCTGTATCGCATGACTTTTAATGGTGATTCCTCTTTCTTTTTCAAGGTCCATATTATCTAAAAGTTGAGACTCAGCTTCTCTCTCAGTAACTGCCCCTGTGAATTCTAATAATCTATCAGCCAAAGTTGATTTACCATGGTCAATATGTGCAATAATGCAAAAATTTCTGATTTTTTTCATGAGATGCGAAAATACATTTTTTCACTTAAATATCGCTATGTATTTTATAGTAGATATTTTACTACATTTGTTATTCGAAAAGTAAAAAATAATGAGTAAAGTTACGATCAGAAGAAGAAGGCATTTACTTAAAGCAATAAGTTGGAATTTATTAGCAATGACAACAACATTTTTTGTGTTATCATACTTGCCACCTTATTTTGGTTTTGATCCTATTGATAAAAGCTCAGTGGGTTGGTTAGTTGCTCTTGATAGAGTTGCGAAATTGATATTTTATTACTTTCATGAAAGAACTTGGTATGCATCTAATTGGGGGGTTATTAAACCACCAAAAGATTAAATTATCTCATCATCTTTCTTTAAGATGTAGTTGATTTTAATTTTATTTTCTTCACGAAATTTTTCTTCCATTTCTTCATCAATTTCCCATTGGTATTTCTTGCGTTCTGGCCCTTCATTTTTATAGAATAGTGCAACAATAATTCCTGCAAAAAAACCTGCTAAATGCCCTTCCCATGATACAGCTTCATTTGTTGGGAGTATCCCCCAAATCATTGAGCCATATAAAAAGATAACTAATAATGATACTGCAGATAATCTTGGATTTTTACGAATTATCCCGCTTACTAAAATAAAGGATGCAAGCGCATAAATTATTCCACTTGCACCAATGTGGAATGATGGCCTTCCAATTATCCAAAGCCAAAAACCTGAAATGAAAAATAGCCATAAAAATATTCTTTCTGCAATCTTTCTATAGAATGAAAAAAGCATTCCTCCTAATATAAGGACAGGATAACTATTGTTTAATAAGTGAGTAAAATCTTTGTGGATAAATGGTGAAAAAAGAATACCCTTAAGTCCGCTAAAAGTTTGAGGAGAAACGCCAAATTTTACAAATGAAAAGTTGAAATTTACTTCAATGATTTTAACCAACCACATTGTAAGTAAAAATAAAAATGGCACAAATAAACTACCATAAAGTTCTTTTTTATCTGATTTATTCATCTGAAAATTTTGAAGAGTAAAAGTAAACAATTAATGCTTATAAATTGTATTTTTACAACAGATGAAAGAAGAAAAGAAATTATTTTTATTAGATGCTTTTGCACTTATTTACAGAGCATATTTTGCTTTTGCAAAAAATCCTAGAATTAACTCTAAGGGATTAGATACCTCAGCAGTTTTTGGCTTTGTGAATACTTTAAATGAAGTGATAAGAAAGGAAAAACCAACTCATATTGCAGTTATTTTTGATAGGCCAACTCCAACTCTTAGGCACATACAATATCCAGAATATAAAGCTCATAGAGAAGCAATGCCTGATGGATTGCGTGATGCTTTGCCCTACATTGACAAGTTGTTGGAGGCATTTAATATTACTAAACTGTATAAAGATGGGTTTGAGGCTGATGATGTGATTGGAACTTTGGCAAAAAAAGCTGAAAAGGAAGGATTTCAAACTTATATGATGACTTCCGATAAGGACTTTGCTCAACTAGTGTCAGAAAATATATTTATGTATAGGCCAGGCAATAAATGGCAACCCACTGCAATTTGGGGTATCCCTGAGGTGCTTGAAAAATTTGACATTCAAAGAGTTGATCAGGTAATTGACTACTTAGGGATGATGGGAGATGCATCTGATAATATCCCTGGAATACCTGGGGTTGGGAAAAAGACAGCACAAAAGTTTATTAAAGAGTACGGCTCAATGGAAGGCCTTTTTGAGAATACTGCTGACTTAAAAGGGAAGATGAAAGAGAAAGTTGAATCAGCAAAAGAAATTGGATTGCTTTGTAAAAAGTTAGCTACCATAATTACAGATGTCCCGATTGAATTAGATGAAAAATCCTTAATTATTTCTTCTAGAAATGAAGAAAAGATAAGAGAACTTTTTGATGAGTTAGAATTTAAAACGCTTTTACAAAGGGTGCTTGCCTCCAATTCTTCTACTTCAGTTCCTAAGAAAGAAATTATTATTGAAAAGAAAGAAACAACTCCAACATCTCAATTTGATTTATTTGCAGAACCTGTTAGTTTCCAAAAAATAGAAACTCCAAAAAGTAACTTTAAATTAGCCGCTAAGGATACTTTAAATAAAATTGTTGTTAATATTGAAAATAATAAAAAGTTTTCTTTCAGTATTATTACAGATACAAATGATTCTTTAACTACAAAATTAGTAGGAGTTTCGTGCAGTTATAATGACGATAATGGGTACTATATTCCGTTTTTAGAGCAAAATATTAAGCCCCTAAAATTAATTTTTGAAAATGAGGAAATCACTAAAATCGGGTTTGATTTAAAATTTGCAATTAAGGTTTTAAATAATCATAATATAAATTTAAAGGGAGCGTTTTTTGATGTGCAAATTTCTCATTATTTATTGCATCCTGATATGCGAAATTCCTTAGATATTATTGCAGATAATTATTTAAATGTAATAATGATTGAAGAACAATCTATTACAGGAAAAGGGAAAACAAAAAGCTTACTTTCTGAAATTAATAGCGATAATATATGTGATTTTGCATGTGAAAAATCATCAGTAATATTTAAGCTTGCTCCTATTTTTGAAAAAGAAATGAAGGAAATTGAGGTTTTTGATTTGTTTGAAAAAATTGAAATCCCTTTAACTAAAGTTCTTGCTAAAATGGAATTAGAAGGAATATCTTTAGATGTTGAAATGCTACAGAATTATAGCACACAATTAACATCTGAACTTCAATTGCTTGAGAATAAAATTCATCAGTTGGCTGATGAAGAGTTTAATATCTCTTCTACTAAACAAATGGGAGAAATTCTTTTTGAAAAATTGGAGCTCAGTAAAAAACCTAAAAAAACAAAATCAGGACAATACTCTACTTCAGAAGAAACTTTGCTAAAATTAAAAGATACTCACCCAGTTATTGACGAAATTCTTACTTTTAGAGGCGTTAAAAAACTCCTTTCAACTTATGTTGATGCATTGCCAGAATTGGTTAATACTGAAACCAAAAGAATTCATACTACTTTTAATCAGTCTGTAGCTTCAACTGGAAGATTGTCATCAGTAAATCCAAACATACAAAACATTCCTATTAGAACAAAAAGAGGGATGAAAGTCCGTGAGGCATTTATCCCTAAAGATGAAAATTATACTTTAATGGCTGCTGATTATTCTCAAATTGAATTGAGGATTATGGCATCATTAAGTAAAGATGAAGGTATGCTTACTGCTTTTAATAATGGTGTTGATATTCATTCTGCTACTGCTGCAAAAGTTTTTAAAGTTGATGTTAAGGATGTGGATAGAAACATGCGTTCGCAAGCTAAATCTGTAAATTTTGGAATTATTTATGGCATCTCAGCTTTTGGTCTTTCTCAGAATATTGGTGTTAGCCGTACTGAAGCAAAGGAGATAATTGATAATTATTTTGAGCAATTTCCAAAAGTAAAAGAGTATATGGATTTGTCAATTGAACAAGCTCGAGAGAAGGAGTATGTAGAGACTATTATGGGAAGAAGAAGGTATCTAAAAGATATAAATGCTAGTAATGGAATGATAAGAGCTATGGCTGAACGAAATGCTATAAATGCGCCTATTCAAGGTTCAGCTGCTGATATTATAAAAATTGCAATGATTAATGTTCAGCAAGAAATGGAGCAAAGAGAGATGAAATCAAAAATGTTGTTGCAAGTACATGATGAACTGGTGTTTGATATGCATAATTCTGAATCTTCAGAATTAAAAACCCTTGTAAAAGAGAAGATGGTACAAGCAGTTAGCTTGCAAGTTCCTTTAATTGTTGATATTGGAGAAGGATTAAATTGGTTAGAAGCCCACTAAATCTCCTTCTTTTTAAAAAGTAAGTATAAAGCCACTATTGCAATCACCCCAATAAAAGCAGAACCCGCATCTTGAATGTTGCCAACAGGATCCCACCCTAATAAGCTCTCTCCTAATAATAATTGAACTATCACACCAATACACAGAAAGGACAATGCTAAAGATATAGCTCCAATTATTTTTTCTTGTAACGATTTAAAAAATGTATTCATTGTTTTTATTTGAGTTAAATAAAAAATAGCCCCACTAATGTAGGGCTATTTTTATTAGTTTATCAAAGGTATGTTATTTACCTGAGATTAAGCTCCAAACGATCAAGATACCGATCAATCCTACAAATCCTTCAGCAGCTAATCCATTAATAACACCTACAATGTTACCAATAACGTCTAATCCCATGAAGCCATCTGCTCCAAAAAGGAAAGTTACTGTAATTGCAAGACCTAATACGGTCATAATTAATCCCATTAGTCCTTTAAAGAACCCGTTCATGTACTTAAATACTGCATCCATAATATAAAATAATTTGGTTAATACTGATGCCAAACTTAGAACTTAAATTGCTTCAAACTAAAAATTTGCAATTAAATCTTTCATTTTAATGATTTTTCTAAACACATCTATTTTGGATAAATATCATGTTTTTAACACGCTATAAATCAAGTAGTTATGTGTAATAAATTGATAATCAATAATATAAAAAAAACACATTTATAAACACGAAAATGTTAAGAATTGATTAATCGTGTAAGTGAATGATATTCAATGATAAAGGATGAAATATGACTAATATTGATGCGAAAATGACTAATTTATACTAACATCTCTAATTGATAGTATATTTTGCTTAAATTTATTGCTATTTTGGATAATATGTAACAACTTTTGGGCTACTATTTTGGTGCTTTCTAGCTCATTTTGGATGTAATAGTCTATAAATTTGCTTAAAAGCGGGAAGTTTTTGGGATCAGAATTCCTTATTTCTGACTGCATATTGGTATCTACTACCCCTGGATGAACAGAGAAAACGGTTAGATTTTTATAATTTTCCTCTGCAATTACCCCTGTTAGCATATCAAGTGCAGCCTTAGTGGCGCAATAAGTACTCCAAGAATGAATAGGGCTGTTGCCTGCCCCTGAACCAATATTTATCAATAGCTTTTTATCCTCAGGATAAGTAGTAATGAATTTCTTACATAGTATAGTAGGGGCAACTAAGTTAAGGTAATATTCCTGAATGATATCGCTCGTTTCTTTTTTATCAAAAGGCACAATGGTACCAATAGTTGCCGCATTATTTATAAGTAAAATATCTTGCTGGCTCTCCTTTGGAAATTGTAGTTCCTTAACAGCATTCAAATTACTCAGGTCAATTTTGGTAAAGGCAAAGTTAGGATGCTGAATTTTATTGGTACGCGAATATCCATATACAAGATATCTTTCTTTAAGTAAAAGCTCAGCTGTAGCTTTGCCGATTCCACCACCTGTACCTGTTATGAGAGCAACTTTATTCACTTATAGTTTTGCTAGGGCTTGATCCAGATCAGCAATTAAGTCCTCAATATCCTCAATACCTACTGATAAACGGATTAAAGAATCAACAACTCCAGTTTTTTCTCTTTCTTCTTTAGGAATTGCAGCATGGGTCATACTTGCAGGGTGACCACATAATGATTCTACTCCCCCTAAACTTTCAGCTAAAGTAAAGTAATGCGTATTAGATACTACAGTTACAGCATCTTCTAATTTATTACCTACTATATTAAATGATATCATTCCTCCAAAGTCATCCATTTGTCTTTTAGCAACATCATGGTTAGGATGCGATTCAAAACCTGGCCAATATACATCTCCTACTTTAGGATGATCTTTCAAGAAGTTAGCAATCACTTTTCCGTTTTCACAATGTCTTTGCATCCTAAGGTGTAAGGTTTTTATTCCTCTTAATACTAGGAAAGAATCCATAGGGCCAGGAACAGCACCACAAGAGTTTTGAATAAAATATAATCTTTCCGCTAAAGAATCATCCTTACAGATTGCAGCTCCCATTACTACATCCGAATGTCCTCCCATGTATTTTGTAAGTGAGTGCATAACGATATCAGCCCCTAAATCCAAAGGTCTTTGTAAATAAGGAGTAGCAAAGGTGTTATCCACCACAAAAATAAGGTCGTGCTTTTTGGATATAGTACCTAAACTTTCAATATCAATAATATTTAGCATTGGGTTGGTTGGTGTTTCTGCCCAAATCATTTTAGTATTTTCATTGATGTAGGATTCTACTTTATCTGCATTTTCCATTCCAACAAAGTGGAATTTAATACCATAGAATTCGAAAATCTTAGTAAAAATACGATAAGTACCTCCGTATAAATCATTAGTTGAAATTACTTCATCACCAGGAGATAATAATTTGATGATAGCATCAATTGCTCCAAGTCCTGAACCAAAACATAAACCATGGGTACCGTTTTCCAAAGCCGCTAAGTTTTTTTCCAAAGCACTTCTTGTTGGGTTTCCTGTACGAGAATATTCATATCCTTTATGATCGCCAGGAGAGGCTTGTATATAAGTAGAGGTTTGGTAAATAGGAGTCATTATTGCGCCTGTAGTTGGGTCAGCCTCTTGTCCTGCATGTATAGTTTTGGTTCCGAATTTCATTGTAATTTTTAGGTTTTATTTGCTTAACAAATGTATTAAATTTGGAGTAATTAATTTTACTTTTGCTAAAAATTAATCCCTTGAATAAAATAGTATTAGCTCATATTTCTTTATTTGTAGCGAACTTAATTTATGCTATCAATTATACTTTTGCTAAAGATGTAATGCCTGATTTTATTCAGCCTTCAGGCTTTATTTTATTGAGAGTAACTGGGGCGGTTACTTTATTTTCAATCTTCTATTTTTTGTTTGTGAATGAAAAGGTGGCCAAGAAAGATATCCTCCGTTTGGCAATATGTGGTGTATTTGGTGTTGCCATAAATCAAATATTGTTTTTTGAAGGGCTGAACTTAACTACTCCAATTAATGCGGCTATTATTATGACGATTAATCCTGTATTAGTAATCATAATGTCAGCCCTTATTCTGTTTGAAAAAATAAATATCAGAAAAGGAATAGGGATAGCATTGGGCTTGGTAGGTGCTAGTACTTTAATCCTAAATGGTGGAAATGTAAGTGGCAATACTAATTATATGTTGGGGAATATGTTTGTGTTTATTAATGCAGCAAGTTATGGTTTGTACTTGGTATTGGTAAAACCTTTGATGCAGAAATATCACCCGATAACTGTTATGTTTTATGTATTTGGATTTGGGCTATTGTATGTATTGCCCTTTGGTTATACTGAACTAAAGGCTGTTGATTGGCTTAGTTTCCCGCCAATAATTATTTGGGAAGTGTTGTTTGTGGTAGTATGTACTACTGTAATTGCTTATCTGCTTAACTCATCAGCATTAAAGTTGCTTAACCCATCAACAGTAAGTATTTATATTTATTTGCAACCCGTATTGGCTACCCTTTTTGCCATATTTAGGGGTTCGGACGCCTTAGATAAAATGAAGATTGTTTCGGCAATTATTATTTTTATTGGTGTGTATTTGGTAAGTGTTCGTCCCTTAAAGGAAAGGAAGAATAAACTTTCTTAAATTTGCAAAAAATATTTCTCTGATGATTCAATCAATGACAGGCTATGGAAAAGCCGAATTAAACCTAACAAATGCTAACTTTACTATTGAAGTAAGGTCGCTTAATTCAAAACAAATAGATGCCAATGTAAAGATGTCTTCTATTTATAGAGATAAAGAAATTGGGCTTAGAAAACTACTTTCTGAAAAATTAAAAAGAGGTAAAATTGAATTATCTATTTGGAGAGAGTCCTCAGAATCCAATGCAAAATATACTTTGAATACAGAACTTATAAAAGAGTATTTTTCTCAGATTGATACCATAACAAATGATTTAAATATAAATGCTAAGGAGATAATGCCAAGCCTTTTGAAAATGCCAGAAGTGTTGGTGAAGGGAGAGGAGAAAGCAGATGATAATGAGTGGGATGAAATAGCTAAAGGAGTAGATACTGCTATTGCAAATATCCTACAATTCAGAATGGATGAAGGGAAAAAATTAGAAGTTGATATTACTGCTAGGATTAATAAATTAGCCACTTTATTGGTTGAGGTTGCTCCTTTTGCACAGGCAAGAATAGCAAAGGTAAAACAAAGTTTAGCGGATAAATTAGCTGAAATTGACATTAAAAATATTGATGAAAACAGGTTTGAACAGGAGTTAATTTATTACTTAGAAAAACAAGATATTACTGAAGAGCAAGTTCGCTTAGATGCTCACCTGAATTATTTTATTGAAACTATGCAAACAGATTCTCCTGTTGGGAAGAAACTTGGATTTATCGGACAAGAAATAGGTAGAGAGATAAATACAATTGGTTCAAAATCATCAGATGCAGGAATGCAGAAAATTGTAGTTCAAATGAAAGATGAGTTGGAGAAAATTAAGGAACAATTATTAAATATTCTGTAAGTGGGAAAACTTATTGTTATATCAGCACCATCTGGGGCAGGAAAAACCTCAATTGTACATCATTTGCTAAAAGAAATGAATGAACTTTCTTTTTCAATTTCTGCTTGCAGTAGAGATAAAAGAGAGAATGAAATAGATGGTAAGGATTACCACTTTTTAGGAGTTGAGGATTTTCAAAATAAAATAAATGAAAATGCGTTCTTGGAGTGGGAGCAGGTATATGCAAATCAATATTACGGAACTTTAAAATCAGAGATTGAAAGAATTTGGAGTGAAGGTAAAACTGTAATTTTTGATGTAGATGTAGTAGGAGGGTTGAATATAAAAAAGCAATATCCTAAAGAATGTTTATCACTTTTTATTATGCCGCCATCCCTTGAGGTTTTGGCAGAACGCTTAATTGGAAGAGGATCAGAATCAGATGAAAGTTTACAAAAAAGGTTGGATAAAGCAGAAGAGGAAATAGCACAAAATCAGGAGTTTGATGCAATAATATTAAATGATGATTTGGAAATTGCTTGTGAAGAAACTGCTGATCTAATCACTAATTTTATAAATTCGTAAGACATGAAAATTGGTCTGTTTTTTGGAAGTTTTAACCCCATGCATGTGGGGCATAAAATTATTGCTTCTTATTTGGCAGAGTTTTCTGATTTGGAAAAGGTATTGTTTGTAGTTTCTCCTCAAAATCCTTTGAAACAAAAAAAGACTTTATTAGATCAAAATCATAGGTTACAAATTATTAGAGCAGAGGTAGAGGATAATCCTAAATTAGCAGTTTCGGATGTTGAATTTAGCATGCCACAACCCTCTTACACTATTGATACTTTAGTGCGCTTAAAAGAAAAATATCCTGAGCATGAATATGCAATAATTATGGGAGCAGATAATTTACAGAACTTTCATAAGTGGAAGAATTATGAGGAGATATTAGCTAATTATTCTGTGTATGTATATCCAAGGCATGGGTATGAAGTGGAAGGTTCTCATGAAAATATTCACCTTATTGATGGAGTTCCACAAATGGAAATATCAGCTTCATTCATCAGAAACTCAATTAAAGAAGGGAAAGATGTTTCGTACCTAATGACAGAAAAAGCTTGGAAATACACGGATGAAATGAATTTTTATAAATAGAAATATGATGAAGACTATCTTAAATATTTATACTTTTTCTTTTATAATAGTAATGGCTTCTTGCGGAGTTTTACAAGAAAATACAAAAGATGAAATCACATCAATAACTTCAGAAGAGACGGGCTTATTAGGAGAAATAACTAAGACTGTTCATCCAGGGTATAAATCAAGAGTTGACACATTAACTGGATGGTGGGTATATGGTGAAGGACAACATATTTTTAAAGATGAAGCAACATTGGTAGAATACGATATGATTTTTCCAAATGAGAATATGGAAGAATTAGTTGAACTATACCTAGCTGTTTGTGAAATGGAATATTTCCCTATGGAGAGTGAAATAACAGGATTTCTTAATGGTAATATTCTTGAAGTATCTGATTTTGAAATCCTATACATACAAGGGTGTGGTGAGTAGGAATTAGATTTAAGAATAACTAACATTTTAGTACTCATATCTGCTTTTCTAACCCCTTACCACACTACATAATTATGCTACCTTTGCAAAATACAATTCCACAAAAGGAATTCCTCCTATGAAATTTGAAGCTTTAAACTTAGATCCTAGCTTACTAAAAGCAGTTGCGGATCAAAATTATACTGAGCCAACTGCAATACAAGCACAAGCAATTCCTTTAATCTTAAAGAATAATGATGTACTTGGTACTGCCCAAACAGGAACAGGAAAAACTGCTGCTTTTGCATTACCTATTTTACATCATTTGGTAAATGAGAAAACCCATAATAATGGTAGAAAAAAAATTAGAGCTTTAATCGTAACGCCAACCAGAGAGTTGGCAATTCAAATTGCAGAAAATTTTACGGATTATTCAAAATACAATGGCATCAAAAACACAGTTATTTTTGGTGGTGTAAAACAAATGAAGCAAGTTAAAAGATTAGAAGTTGGAGTAGATGTATTAGTTGCAACTCCTGGTAGACTGCTAGACTTAATGGGGCAAGGATATATCTCTTTAAAAGATGTTGGTTATTTTGTGTTAGATGAGGCAGATAGAATGTTAGATATGGGTTTTATTCATGATATTAAAAAGTTATTGGAAAAATTACCAAAACAAAGACAATCCTTATTCTTCTCGGCTACTATGCCAGATAGTATTCTTAAGCTTTCCAATACTATTTTGCACAATCCTAAAAAGGTAGCAGTGCACCAAGTTTCTACTACTGCAGAGACAATTCAACAATCTATTTATTATACAAATAAGCATGATAAAAATGATTTGTTGTTGCATATATTAAAAGATAAAAAGATAGAACAAATTCTACTTTTTTCTAGAACTAAGAGGGGGGCAGATAAAATTGTAAAGCGATTGTCAAAACAAAATATTAAGGCAGCAGCTATTCATGGGGATAAGTCGCAACCTCAAAGGCAAAAAGCATTACAGTCCTTTAAAAATTATGACATTAGAGTGTTGGTGGCTACTGATATTGCAGCAAGGGGGATTGATATTGATAAGTTAACTTATGTGTTGAACTATGACATTCCTAACGAGCCAGAAACTTATGTGCATAGGATTGGTAGATGTGGTAGAGCAGGAGAGGAAGGGGTTTCAATTTCAATTTGTGAGCCAGAAGAAAATGTATATGCTCGTGATATTGAGAAGTTAATCAAACTGAAAATTGAAGAGGTGAAAAATCATCCTTTCCCGCAAACAGATAAGCCTATGAATGCTAAGGAAAAAAAGGAAGCCGAAAAGGAAAAAAACAGAAAGAAACAAGAGTTTTTTGCCAACAGAAATAAAAAGAGGAATGCTGGAGGAGGTGCTAATAACCGAAATAATAGAAGGTAAAAAATAGACAAAAAACTTCCCTCCTTGGAGGGTAGGGTTGGGTTCTAAAATCTAAGTAATATGACTGATAAAACAAATTCTGAAAACGCTCAACCCAATAATCCTTTACACGGGATAAGGTTAATTGATATTCTTGAATATTTGGTGGATGAATATGGTTGGGAAGATTTGGGTTATGAAATAAGAATCAATTGTTTCAATAGCAACCCTTCTATAAAATCGAGCCTTAAGTTTCTAAGAAAAACCCAATGGGCAAGGGACAAAGTAGAAAATCTTTACCTGAAAACGATTAGGGAGTAGGTTTATTTAGACTTATGTTGGTTGTATTATTAATTGATTATATATGAGTTTTGCAGTCTCATTGCTCTCAGAATAGACTCTTAATTCCCCTTCTAATAATTCTATTCCATAATTTTCACCTTCTACATAGGCCAAAAAAATATTAGCACTAATTTTTTTCATTTGAAATATTAGTTATTCGTTATAAATTACCTCCAACAAAGTTTGCCCAACCGCATTTAAGGTGTTTTTATCTATGTTGTCCATATCATCTTTATGGGTATGCCAATGCTGATTAAAGTTACTTTCTGTTCCTGGGTCATACTCAATAATATCAATAGTAGGTATCCCAGCTAGGGTATTTACATAGTAATGATCATCCAGTACTTGATTGGAGTTCTCAAATATAAAATAATTTCCAAATCCTAACCTGCTTGCTTTTCGCCAAACTTTTTGTAAAATAGTTGAAGCAAAGTATCGAGAGAAATATTCATGCCTAAAAGTAGCGTCTTTTGCGCCTACCATATCCAATAAAATACCATAACGAGCAAAGTAGTTTGCTTTGTGCGGATTATTACTCCAATATTGTGACCCCAAGCACCAAGAATCTTGCATAATAGGATATTTAGAATTTTCTGGTTGCCCGTAATCCTCTGCATCAAAAAGAATGATGTCTATTCCTATTTTTGGATTTTTAATACTGAACTGACGAGCAAGTTCAATTAAAACACCAACTCCACTTCCTCCATCATTTGCACCAAGTATTGGGTTATTTTGATTTTCAGTATCATGGTCGGCAATGTGCCTACTATCCCAATGTGCAAATAAGGCAATTCTATTATTTTTTTTAGGAGAAAAACTAGCAATGATGTTTTTTAAAGTATGATGCTTACCATCATAAGTAGTAGTGGGAGCTTCCTGTACTATTACATTTGGTGTGTATTGTAAGAATTTTTTTTCTAACCATATAGCACAGTTTTTCCATGCTTTTGATGAGATAACTCTTGGGCCAAAACTTACTTGCTTCTCCACATAAAAATAAGCTGAATCTGCATTAAAAGTAGGGATTTCAATTTTTGCTTTCGGTTTTGAAACGGCTTTAGTTTTTTGCTGAGGTTCAGTGGAACAAGCGCTAAGTACAATTAAGCAAAGAATAAATATTGAATGTTTAAAATCTATCATGTCAAATTTAATTATTTCACTTCCCAACTAGTTCCTTCTCTACTGTCTTTTATCAGAATTCCTGCTTTGTTTAATTCATCTCTAATCAAATCAGCTGTTCCAAAATCTTTACTTTTTTTAGCGTTTCCTCTTAGTTGTAATACTAATTCCATCACTTCAGAAGTTAGGTCGTTCCCTCTACTTTCCTTTGCAGAAATAAGTCCTAAAATATCAGTAACAAAAATATTGAATATTGATTTTAATTTTTCTAAATCAGTCAAATTTAAACTTTCTTTTCCATCTTTTACTGAGTTGATAATTCTAACTCCATCAAACAAATGAGCAATTAAAATCGGTGTATTAAAATCATCATCCATTGCCATATAACAATTTTCCTCTAGTTTTTTTACATCATAAGTTGAGGTGTCAGTAGCAGAAAGAGTATGCAAAGTTTCCAATGCGTTCATCAATTTATTAAATCCTTTTTCTGCTGCTTGTAAGGCTTCATTACTAAAATCTACAGTACTTCTATAGTGGGCTTGTAAAATGAAAAAACGAATCGTCATTGGAGTATAAGCCCTTTCTAATTTTTCATGTGTTCCATTAAAAAACTCCTCTAAATTAATGAAGTTTCCAAGGGATTTCCCCATCTTTTTTCCATCTACAGTAATCATATTATTGTGCATCCAATAGTTCACAGGATTACAATCATTACAGGCATTACTTTGTGCTATTTCTGCCTCATGATGTGGAAAAACTAAATCCATTCCACCACCATGAATATCAAAAGTTTTGCCTAAATATTTTTCACTCATTGCAGAACATTCCATGTGCCAACCCGGGAACCCTTCTCCCCAAGGAGAAGACCATCTCATAATATGTTCAGGGCTTGCTTTTTTCCAAATAGCAAAATCAACTGGACTTTTCTTTTCAGATTGTCCATCTAAAGTTCGAGTTCCTTCTAAAGTGTCTTCTATATTTCTTCCTGATAAAGTTCCATAAGGGTACTTTTCATTGTATTTATTTACATCTAAATAAACTGAACCATTTACCTTATAGGCAAATCCATTTTTTAGGATTTGTTCTACCATTTCAATTTGTTCAATAATATGACCAGTTGCTCTAGGTTCAATGCTTGGAGGTAAGCAATTTAAATCATTCATTGCTTTGTGGTAACTGATGGTGTAAAACTGAACAATTTCCATAGGTTCTAATTGCTCTAATCTTGCTTTTTTAGCAATCTTATCTTCACCTTCATCTGCATCATTTTCTAAATGCCCTGCATCTGTAATATTTCTTATATATCTTACTTTGTAGTCATTGTGTTTTAAATATCTAAAAACTACATCAAAAGTAATTCCGGGACGAGCGTGACCTAGGTGAGGGTCTCCATATACAGTAGGTCCACAAACATACATTCCTACATGATTTTCTGTTATAGGATTAAAGACTTCTTTTTGTCTTGTAAGCGTATTGTATATTTGTATTTTTCTACTCATTATGCATTAATTTTGTATTGCTCTTTCAGGTTTTTCATCATGTCTTTCGTCATTTTTTCTAAGTCATATTCTAAGTTCCACCCCCAATCTTTTTGCGCATAACCATCATTAATTGATGATGGCCAAGAGTCTGCAATTGCTTGTCTGAAATCAGGATTATAAGTCATTTCAAAATTAGGAATATGCTGTTTAATTTCTTCTGCAATTTCTGCTGGCGTAAAACTTACTCCTGCCAAATTATAAGAGGAACGGATTTTTACTTGTTCAGCTGGCGCTTCCATTAGTTCAATAGTTGCACGAATTGCATCTGGCATATACATCATTGGGAGTCCTGTACTTTCAGCTAAGAAACTTTCATATTTTCCATGCTGAATAGCTTGATGAAAAATATCTACTGCATAATCAGTAGTTCCACCACCTGGAGCTGCTTTCCAACCAATCAATCCTGGGTAACGGATACTTCTTACATCTACCCCAAATTTATTAAAGTAGTATTCATTCCATCTTTCACCAGCTTGCTTAGTAATTCCGTAAACAGTATTGGGTTCCATTACTGTATATTGTGGTGTATTCTTCATTGGGGTTGTAGGTCCGAAAACCGCAATTGAAGATGGCCAAAATATTTTTTTAATGAGTCCATCTTTTGCTAAATCCAATACATGAGAGTGGGAACGCATATTCAATCTCCATCCTAATTCAATATTTTGTTCTGCAGTTGCTGAAAGGAGTGCAGCTAATAAATAGACTTGAGTAATTTTGTATTTTATTACAATATCTCTTAATAATTGTTCGTCCATTATATCTAATGTTTCAAATGGACCGGACTCCATTACAATTTCAGCAGAAGGGCGAATATCAGAAGCGATAACATTATCATTTCCGTACATCTTTCTTAATTCCATCACCAATTCAGTGCCAATTTGTCCTGAAGATCCTATTATTAATATCCTTTCTGTCATCTGTAAATATTTGGCACAAATATAGCATTAAACATTATTTTCAGCCTATTAATTATAATTACAATACAAATTGTGGATTTTGTATCTTTGCCACATATTAAGACGCATAAATTATGGATCCGAATACGGGTAAAAAAAATATGTTCAATAAACTAAGCAAGGAACAAGGCTTAAAATTATTAGAACAGGAAGATTTTAAAAGAAAGACGGTTTCATTCTATCGGTATGTTATTATTGATTCTCCTGCTGACTTAAGAGATGAGTTGTATGAATCTTGGAAAGATTTAGGTGTTTTAGGTAGAATCTATTTGGCGTATGAAGGTGTAAATGCTCAACTAAGTGTCCCTGAGCCAAACTGGGAAGCGTTTGTGAAAAATGTACATGAGAATCCTCTTTTTACTGAAATGCCATTTAAAATTGCAGTGGAAGATGATGGAAATTCATTCTTTAAATTGACCATAAAAGTGCGTAAACAAATTGTTGCTGATGGTTTGCCAATTGATGAATATGATGTAACAAATGTTGGTGCTCATATGGATGCAAAAGCATGGAATGATGCACTAGAAAAAGGAGCAACTGTGGTAGATATGCGTAATCATTACGAAAGTGAAATAGGCAAATTTAAAGGCGCTATTTGTCCGGATGTAGAAACATTTAAAGAAGAACTTCCTGAGGTAAAAGATATGCTGAAAGGAAAAGAGGATGAGCAAATATTATTGTATTGCACAGGAGGAATTAGATGCGAAAAAACATCTGCTTATTTAAAACATCATGGATTCCAAGATGTAAATCAGCTGCATGGAGGTATTATTGATTATGCCAGGCAGTTGGATAAAGATAAAAACTTAAATAATAATTTTGAAGGAAAGAATTTTGTTTTTGATGAAAGGAGAGGGGAGCGTATTTCTGATGATGTAATTAGTAATTGTCATCAATGTGATGCCCCTTTTGATACGCATGTAAATTGCAAGAATGTAAATTGCAACTTATTGTTTTTGCAATGTGATAATTGTAAAGAAGAATACGAGCAATGCTGTTCAGTTGAATGTATAGAAATTATAAATTTGCCTTTAGAGGAGCAAAAGAAATTAAGAAAAGGAACGGATAGTAAAAAGATGTATTACAGCCATAAAAGAGTAAATTTAAACCTAAATAAAGATGATTAGAATAACAAAAGAATTTAAGTTTGAAATGGCACATGCCTTGCATGGTTATGACGGTTTATGTAAGAATATCCATGGGCATTCGTATCGTTTATGGGTAACCGTAAAGGGAGAAGTGAAGAATGAAAAGGGACATACAAAGGATGGTATGGTAATGGATTTTGGGGTGTTAAAAGAAATCGTAAAACCTGAAATTGTAGCTAAATACGATCATTCTTTAGTCTTGAATGCAAACTCTCCTCATGCCGACTTAAATCTTTCAGCTTTTGAAAAAGTATTTTACTTACCTTATCAGCCTACATCTGAAAAATTGGTAATGGATTTTGCAAATCATATTAAGAATAAGTTACCTAAGAATATCACACTTTGTAAGGTTATTTTATCCGAAACAGCTACTTCATTTGCGGAATGGAATATTGTGGATAATCAGTAAACTTGTGTAGTTCTTTCCTCTTGCTTTTTCATTCTTTGTAATATAGAATTGATATAAATATGTTTGTAATTGAAAATTATGCTAAAAATCATAGTTTTCATAGCTAGTATTTTCTATTTTTGCGACCGAAAAATTTAAAAAAATGACGAACATATTAATCGCTTTAGTTTTAATCTTATTAATTGCTACTTTAGTACAAGTACTTAGAGTTAGTGAATTATTATCTGAACTAAAAAAACAGGATGTAAATGAAGTAACTGATAAAGATAATGCCATTCATGGGCGACTTCTTTTAATTGTAGGAACTTTGTTTTTAGGATCAGTAGTTTGGCAATTTGTAAATTGGATTCCATTAATGTTACCTCCAGCAAGTTCGGTACATGGGGCAGTTATTGATTCCTTAATGCAATTTACAATGCTACTAATTATTTTTGTGTTTTTTATCACGCAACCATTATTATTTTGGTACGGATATAAATACAATAAAAACAAGAAAAATCCTGTTGCATTTTTCTACCCGCATAATAATAAATTAGAGATTATCTGGACAGTAGTACCTACTATAGTACTTACAGCAGTTATTCTTTATGGATTAAGCGCTTGGGATAAAATTACAAATGCAGATACTACCGATTCACAGATTATTGAACTTTACGCTAAGCAGTTCGACTGGACGGCTCGTTATGCAGGAGATGATAATACATTAGGATATTCTAACTATAGACTAGTAAAAGGACCTAATCAGTTAGGGGTTGATTTAACGGATGAGTTAGCTCAGGATGATGTAGTAGTTAAAGAAGTACATCTAGTAGTAGATAAACCAGTATTGTTAAAAATGCGTTCGCGTGATGTAATCCATTCTGCTTTCTTACCTCACTTCCGTGTACAGATGAATTGTGTGCCAGGAATGATAACTCAATTTGCTTTTACACCAACACAAACTACTGCCGAAATGAAAATTCAAGAAGGAGAAGATTTCGAATTTGTATTGTTGTGTAATAAGATTTGTGGAGCAGCACATTACAATATGCAAATGAAATTTGTAGTAGAAACACAAGAGGAGTATGACGCTTGGATGGCTTCACAAAAAACAGTAGAAAACACTTTAACTTTAAAAACAAAATAAAATGTCAGATCATCATAAAGAAACATTTATTTCAAAGTACGTATTTAGTTTAGATCATAAAATGATTGCTAAGCAGTTCCTAATTACAGGAATGCTTATGGGAATAATAGGAATGTTAATGTCTATTTTATTTCGTTTACAATTATCTAATCCAGGAGAATCATTTGCAGTATTAGAATGGTTTTTAGGAAGTAAATGGGCTCCGGGAGGAATTTTAGATCCTAATATGTATTTATCTTTAGTAACTATGCACGGTACTATTTTAGTATTCTGGGTACTTACTGCAGGGTTAACAGGTACATTTGCCAACTTCCTTATTCCATTGCAAATTGGAGCAAGAGATATGGCTTCAGGATTCATGAACATGCTTTCGTACTGGTTCTTCTTTGTTGCAACAATAGTATTATTATGTTCATTATTTGTTGAAACAGGTCCTGCATCAGCAGGTTGGACAATTTACCCACCACTTTCAGCATTACCTCAATCTATTCCAGGTTCTGGTTTAGGGCAAGATTTATGGTTGGTTGCTATTGCGTTATTTATAGTTTCTTCTCTTTTAGGAGGGCTTAACTATATTGTAACAATTCTTAATTTAAGAACAAAAGGAATGTCAATGTCTCGTTTGCCACTTACAATGTGGGCAATTTTGATTACTGCAATCTTAGGTGTATTGTCGTTCCCAGTATTACTTTCGGCAGCTTTATTGTTAATTTTTGATAGAAGTTTTGGTACATCATTCTTCTTATCCGATATTATTATTGGTGGTGAAACATTACACAATTCAGGAGGTTCACCTGTATTATTTGAGCATTTATTCTGGTTCTTAGGGCACCCTGAGGTTTATATTATCTTATTGCCTTCATTAGGTATTGTTTCTGAGGTAATGTCTATTAATACTCGTAAACCAATTTTTGGTTACAAAGCAATGGTTGGCGCAATGTTAGCAATTGCATTCCTTTCGTTTATCGTTTGGGGACACCATATGTTTATTACAGGTATGGATCCGTTCTTGGGGTCAGTATTTACTTTTACTACTTTATTAATTGCGATTCCTTCAGCTGTAAAAGTATTTAATTACTTAGCAACACTTTGGAAAGGAAGTATCCGTTTCACGCCAGCAATGTTATTTACAATTGGTTTTGTATCTACTTTTTTAACTGGTGGTTTAACAGGATTAATTCTTGGAGATTCAGCTTTAGATATTAATGTACATGATACTTACTTTGTGGTTGGTCACTTCCATATTGTAATGGGGCTTTCTGCAATTTACGGAATGTTCTCAGGGGTTTACCACTGGTTCCCTAAAATGTATGGTCGTATGATGAACAAGAAATTAGGGTACTTACATTTCTGGGTAACTTTTGTTTCGGCTTATGGAGTATTCTTCCCAATGCACTTTTTAGGATTAGCTGGTTTACCAAGAAGATACTACACGAATAGTGCTTTCCCAATGTTTGATGGTTTATCGGACATTAATGAAATCATTACTTTCTTTGCTATTATTGGTGGGTTGGTACAATTGGTATTTGTATTTAACTTCTTCTACAGTATTTTTAAAGGAACAAAAGCAAGTACAAATCCTTGGAAAGCAAATACATTAGAATGGACAACTCCAGTGGAAAGAATTCACGGAAACTGGCCAGGAGAAATTCCTTCAGTTCATAGATGGCCTTATGATTATTCTAAGCCAGGAGCTGATGAAGATTTTGTTATGCAAACAGAGCCTTTAAAAGAAGGAGAAACAGAACATTAAACTACTGATGAGCACTACTAAAAATAATACTTCCAAGCAATTGCTTTGGGTGGGGATGGCAGGAATTTCAATGTTCTTTGCTGGGCTTACTTCTGCAGTAATTGTTCGTTCGGCTGAACATGGTTGGAATTCAATTGATATGCCTATTTGGTTTTGGTACAGTACTTTTGCTATTGTAGTGAGTAGTATTTTATTAATTATTGCTCAAAACCAAGTAAAAAGAGGAAACTCACCAACTATTTATGTAGTAGGAGCTTTGGCTTTAGGTTTGTTTTTTGCGTATTGCCAGCTTAAGGGTTGGGAGCAGTTAACGGCTATGGGGATGTACTTTATTGGGGAAGGAAGCAATCCGGCAAGTTCATTTTTATATGTAATTACCTTTGCCCATCTTATGCATGTTGTTGGAGGCTTAATCGCATTAATAGTTACAGCAGTTAAAGCTGTACAATCAAAATATACAAAAGAAAATTATTTAGGAATAGAACTAACATCTATCTATTGGCATTTTTTAGATTTGCTATGGGTGTATTTATTTGTATTCCTTTTATATAGTGTAAAATAAATTTTAGAATTATGGAACAAACAGAAAATGATAATGGAGTAGCTTGGCAAGGTGGGGACAGACCTTACAATGCAAGTTATGGTAAATTAATGATGTGGTTTTTCTTAATTACTGATGCTTTAACTTTTTCAGGATTTTTAGCTGCTTACGGTTTTAGTAGATTCAAATATCCAGATATCTGGCCAAATCCTGAGGATGTGTTTAGTCACTTCCCTTTCTTGCATGGAGAACACCCATTGTTGTTTGTTGCTTTAATGACTTTTATTCTTATTATGAGTTCGGTAACCATGGTACTTGCTGTAAATTACGGACATAAAATGCAAAAGAAGAAAGTGATTTTATGGCTTTCCTTAACTATTGTTGGGGGTGCTATATTCTTAGGGTCTCAAGCTTGGGAATGGGGACACTTTATTCATGGTGATAAAGGAGGAATTAGTACTCAAACAGAGCATGTTGTACATATTGCTGAGGGAGAAAAATTATCTTCCGTATATGATTTAATGGGAGCAGATGGGCATGATGGAACGCATCATCATTTTACGGTTGACCAGGTGATTACTAGTTTAGAAGCAAATCCTCAATATAATATTAGAACGGCAAATAGAAAGTATCTTACGAATGAAGCTGCAATTGCTTATTTAAGAGAAAATGCTACTGAAGTATTATTAGGATCAAACCTAAAAAACAATGAATACGGACATCCTTTATTTGCGGATTACTTCTTCTTTATTACAGGTTTCCATGGTTTCCATGTATTCTCAGGAGTTATTATTTTAATTGTTATTTTGATTAATGTAATAAAAGGAACTTATGAAAGAAGAGGGCATTATGAGATGGTTGAAAAAGTAGGGTTATATTGGCACTTTGTTGATTTAGTGTGGGTATTTGTATTTACATTCTTCTACTTAGTATAATTTATAAAACGATATTATTATGGCAAACGAAACAAAAGGAAATTGGTGGATATGGAGAGTATTCTGGATACTTTTAGGTATTACTGCATTTGAGGTTGGGTTAGGAATGATTAAACCTGAATTTTTAATGGGACAGTTTTTAGGTACTAAAATAATTAATCATATTTTCATTATTTTAACACTGATTAAAGCTGCTTATATTGTTATGGAATTTATGCACTTAGGGGCTGAAACAAAAGGCTTAAGATGGACTATTCTTTTGCCTGCAATTATTCTAATTCCTTATTTACTATTCATTGTGCTTACTGAAGGTGGGTATGCAGGATTGATGATTTAACACCATATATAATGAAAACAATCAAAAAATTTGCATTACTTTTTGTATTGCTTGTTTTACCTTATTTAATGTATAACTACATTTCAAAAGGAGAAAACAGTTTTGTTAAACTAGCATTTATTGGTACTGAAGATCATAAAATCCCGGCTTTTTCATTTATAAATCAGGATAGTGTAACCGTTACAAATGCTGGTTATGATGACAACATATATGTAGCTAATTTTATCTTTACTACTTGCCCTACTGTTTGCCCTACTATGACTTATAACATGCGTTATATTCAGAATAAGTTGAGTAAATACCCAAACATTAAGTTTCTTTCACATACGGTAAATCCTAAAAATGATACACCAGAAGTATTAAGTGCATACGCAAAAAAAATGCGTTTGAATTTAGATAACTGGAACTTGGTAACAGGGGACAAAAACGAAATATATACCATAGCAGAATCTTATTTTGTGAATGCAAGTCAGGACTCATTAGCGCCAGGTGGTTTCTTACATTCTCAGTATTTAGTTATTGTAGATAAGGAAGGTAGGGTGCGTTCAGGATACAGTAATTTTGTATGTAAATTCTGTGGCGAAAGTTCTGAAAAAGCTAAAGTTGCTTGCCCTAGTTGCCGCAAGGAAAAAGCATTAGTTGGTAATCCTGTTGGAAGCTATGATGGTACACAGGACTATGTTATTAAGGACTTGATAAAGGATGTAAAAACCTTATTAGCCGAATATCATGAGGATGCAAAAGTTGAAAGAAATGCTAGATAAAAAAATACTTTTATTATTAGTTGGTTTCCTATTTGTAATGGATTCTTTTGGGCAATGTGCTATGTGTAAAGCAGCAGTAGAGGCTAACCTAGAGGCTGGTGATGATATTGGTTCCGGACTTAATAGTGGTATTTTGTATTTAATGTCTATGCCTTATATTGCAGTGTTTTCTTTTGCATTATTTTACTATTTACAGAAAAGAAAAACACCAACTACCTAGTTTTATTAAAAGCAGTGCTAAAGATTACTTAGTTGTATTCTTTACTGTTTTTTTGTCTTTTGAATGTATGAAATTTATAAAGTTTCTGTCAGGGTCTCTTGCTAGATATACAGATGCACCGTTATTTATAAGTCTTTTTTTTCTGCTGTTGCTGTTTCAGTGTATCTTTTGATAATTGTAAGTGCAACTAATGTAATGAAGAGATAATTACAGAATAACTGTCATTGCGAACTAATGTGACGCAATCTATTCATTATTTAGATAGCCACATTTTGCTCTGCAAAATTCGCTATGACAAAAATGCCTAACAACTAATAACGAGCAACCAACAACTAGCTCCTTAAAGCAATACTTAATTCTTTCAATTGTGCTTCATCAATATCGGATGGCGAGTCAATCATCACATCTCTACCTGAGTTGTTTTTTGGGAATGCAATAAAATCACGGATGCTTTCTTGTCCTCCCATTATAGCACATAAACGGTCAAAACCAAAGGCAACTCCTCCATGTGGTGGCGCTCCATATTCAAAGGCTTCCATCAAAAATCCGAATTGTTCTTTTGCTTCTGCTTCACTAAATCCTAAATGCTTAAACATTAATTGTTGTAAGGATTTATCGTGTATTCTTATACTTCCTCCACCTATCTCATTTCCGTTCATTACAAGGTCATAAGCATTGGCACGCACAGCTGCTGGGTCAGTATCTAGTTTTGCAATATCTTCTGGCTTTGGTGAAGTAAAAGGGTGGTGCATAGCATGGTATCTTTCAGTATCTTCATCCCATTCTAAAAGTGGGAAATCCAATACCCATAGTGGTGCAAATACCTCAGGATTTCTTAGTCCTAATTCTTCTGCTAAGTGCAACCTTAATGTTCCTAAAGCTTTTCTTGTTTTATCAATTCCACCAGCCATTATTAATAGTAGGTCACCATTTTCACAACCTGCTTTTTCTTTCCAAGCATTTCTAGCATCTTCATCAAAAAACTTATCTACTGTCGATTTTGATGTTCCGTCTTCATTGTATTTACAATAGATAAGCCCTGTTGCGCCCACTTGTGGTGTTTTTACAAAATTCACTAAAGCATCTAATTGTTTTCTTGTGTAGTTAGCACATCCTTTTGCATTAATGGCAACAACAAGTTCTGCACTGTCAAACACCCCAAAATCTTTCCCTTGGCATACTTCATTCATTTCTACAAAAGCCATATCAAATCGGATATCTGGCTTGTCCGAACCATATAACTTCATGGCATCATCATAAGTCATTCTTGGGAATTCATTCAGCTCAACTCCTTTTACATCTTTCAGTAAATGGCGTGTTAATCCTTCAAATGTATTTAGGATATCCTCTTGTTCAATGAATGACATTTCACAGTCAATCTGAGTGAATTCTGGTTGTCTATCTGCTCTTAAATCTTCATCTCTAAAGCATTTTACAATTTGATAATATTTATCAATTCCACCTACCATAAGCAATTGCTTAAAAGTTTGTGGTGATTGTGGTAAAGCATAAAACTGCTTTTCGTTCATACGAGATGGAACAACAAAATCTCTTGCTCCTTCAGGAGTTGATTTTATTAAGTAAGGCGTTTCTACTTCAATAAACCCTTGGTTGTCCAAGTAATTTCTTGTTGCTTTTGATACTTGATGCCTAAGCATTAAGTTCTCTTTTACAGGATTTCTTCTAATGTCTAGGTAACGATATTTCATTCTTATCTCGTCCCCACCATCAGTTTCGTTTTCTATAGTAAAAGGAGGTGTTTTTGCTTCATTTAGTATTGTTAATTCACTTATCTCAATCTCAATTTCTCCTGTTGGGATGTTCTTGTTTTTACTTTCTCTTTCAACAACTTTTCCTGTAATTTGAATCACAAACTCACGGCCAAGTTTTCTAGCTTCAGTACAAAGGTCAGCATTTACATCCATGCTGAATGCCAACTGTGTAATTCCGTATCTATCACGCAAATCAACAAAAGTCATCCCTCCTAAATCTCTTGTTTTTTGTACCCATCCGCTTAGGCTTACTTCTTGGTTAACATTTGTTATGTTTAATGTGCCGCAATTGTGTGTTCTTAACATCTTAATTTTATTAGGCTTCAAAATTACAAAACTAAAGTGTTAAATTTGCACTATGGAAATAAATCCTTTTGATGATACCTATTTTATGAAACAAGCCCTTTTGCAAGCAAAAGAAGCCTTGTTAAAAGATGAAGTGCCAGTAGGTGCAGTTATCGTTTGTGATAATCAGATTATTGCTCGAGCTCATAATTATACTGAAGCTTTGAATGATGTAACTGCCCATGCCGAAATGCAAGCTTTTACGGCTGCTGCTGATTATCTTGGTGGAAAATACCTGAATGAATGCACACTTTATGTTACCCTTGAACCTTGTGTAATGTGTGGTGGTGCCGCTTATTGGACACAATTAAAAAAAGTAGTGTATGGGGCAAAGGATGAAAAAAGAGGTTTTTCTTCTTTGTCAGAAAATATCTTACATCCTAAAACTAAAATTGAAAGTGGTTTACTACAAGAGGAGTGCTCAAAATTATTGTCCGATTTTTTTAAAAACAAAAGGTAAATAAGCGTATTTTTGCCAAAAATTAATTGTTATGAATTATCCAGAAGAAATGTGTGCGCCAATGCGTGAAGATTTAACTTCAGTAGGTTTTGTTGAATTAAAAACTCCTGAAGCAGTATCGGATTTATTAGATAAAAAAGAAGGAACTGTTTTAGTAATGGTGAATTCTGTGTGCGGTTGTGCAGCAGGTAATGCAAGGCCAGCTGTTAAAATGACAACTCAATTCGATAAAAAAGTAGATACCTTTGCTACTGTTTTTGCAGGGCAAGATATTGGTGCTGTTGCAAAAGCAAGAGAATATATGGCTCCATTTCCTCCTTCATCACCAGCTATTGCTGTGTTTAAGGATGGTAAATTAGTACACTGTATCGAGCGTCATCATATTGAGGGCCGTTCAGCTGAAATGATTGCTGATAATTTAAAAGATTGTTTCGATAACATCTGCTAAGCAAGCAAAACTCTGATTTCAAATCTTAAATATTACGGACAGCTTTTAAAATTCAAGCTATCAATTACGGTTGTCTTTTCAGCTACAATAGGTTATTTGCTGGGGGTGGATGTTTTTGATATCTCTACTTTTAGCTTATTGATTATTGGTGGTTTCTTAGTAACTGGCGCAGCTAATGGTTTCAATCAGGTTATTGAAAGAGAACATGATAAGTTGATGGAACGAACAGCTGTTCGCCCTTTGCCTTTAGGCAATTTATCGGCTACTCAAGCATTTATTTTTTCGCTTATTATTGGTGCTTTAGGTATTTTTGCCTTAAACCACATTAATCCTCAAGGAAGTTTCTTTGGTTTAATGTCAAAATCGGGGGCTTTTTGTTTGCTTTCCATGGTGTTGTATGTGTTGGCTTATACACCACTTAAGCGAATTTCACCTTTTGCAATTACAGTAGGGGCTGTCCCAGGTGCTATTCCATTTTTATTAGGTTTTGTTGCTGCCACTGATGATTTTGGTGTTGCAGCAGGAACGCTTTTTGCCATTCAATTCTTTTGGCAATATCCACACTTTATTGCTATTGCTTGGGTGCAGGATGGGGAGTATAAAAAGGCAGGTTTCAAAATGATGTTAGGAAATGAAAAAGGAAAATACTCAGCTTTTATTGGGGTAATTACTTCAGTACTTATGACCTTTATTTCTGTTATTCCTTTCCTTTTTGAGATTCCATTATTATCTCTTTCGGTTTATGGTGCGGTTATTGTCTTTTTGTTAGGGGCTTGGTTTACTTCAAAAGCAGTTAAATTGTACCAAAACTGTGATGATATAACAGCACGAACTTTAATGTTAAGTTCTTTTGCATATTTGCCATTAATGCAAATTGTTTATATGTTTGATAAATTTTTAATTCAATAAATATTATGAAAAAACAAGATTCCTTTTTTGTTCCATTAATTATTGCTTTGTCAATAATAATCCCAATAGCTGTTGCATTGTTAATGTTATTTCCTGATGTATTCCATATCGAATCAGAAAGCATTGATTTTAGTTCATTGCCATTTTTCCATGCTATTTTGAATGGATCAACAGCCGTATTATTATTTACTGGTTTTATCTTAATTAAGAATAAAAAGACACAATCTCATAAAGTGGCTATGCTATCAGCTTTTGTTCTGTCTTCAGTATTTTTATTGTCTTATGTAACTTCAAAATTGACAAATGCGCCAGTTCCTTTTGGTGGTGAGGGAATGATAAGATATGTTTATTTTTTCATTTTAGTATCTCATATTATTTTGTCTATTCCTGTTTTGCCTTTAGCTCTTTTTTCAATCTACAGAGGAATGACTGGGGAGATTGAGAAGCATAAATCCTTAGTAAAATGGACATTCCCAATCTGGATGTATGTAGCTATTACAGGTGTTATGGTTTATGTATTAATGTCTCCATATTACTAAAAATTGTATTCTTTCTTAGTGTATAAAGGAGGCTTTTTGCCTCCTTTTTTTACACCAATTTTTTCGTTTTATCATTCGTATATGGTTTGCCATAAAATTTGTATCTTGCGAGCTAATAAAAGAAATTAATTATTTAGATAATATGAAGAAAATATTACTTTTTACGAGCATTCTATTTTTTGCTTTTAGTATAGGCAGTGTAAAGGCACAAACAGTGAATACGATTACCATTTCAACTCCTATTACCTGTTATGGTGATCAAGCAACTGCTACAGTATGTCTTAATCAAACAACTCCTCCTAATCCTGTTTCTATTGTTTTACAATTTCAGAATGTTTTAGGATGGTGGATTACTTGGGCAACTACAGCTCAAACGACAGGTTTATGTAGTAATTTTCCTAGCCTTATACCAGGTAATTATCAAATTCTAGTAGTTGACTCGACTTTATATAAGAGTACAACTCCACCTGGTCAAAACCCATTGTCTATTTTTGATTCTCAGACATTTACAGTTGTTGGAGTGCCACAATTAAGCGCTACAGCAACTCAATCAGCATTTAATTTATGTAATGGTGATTGTGATGCAAGTGAAAATATATCAATAATGGGAGGGACGCCACCTTATTCTATTACTATGAGTGGACAAACAGATATTTTAGGTTTGTTTTCAATTGATACTACCTATACCAATTTATGTGGGAATACTTATAATGCAACTATTGTTGATGTTAATGGTTGCTCAACTACTCCAGTGGCTACTTCTTTTGTGATTGCTGATCCACCAGCATTAGTTCCTAATGGCAGTATTAGTTCTAATTATAGTGGGCAAAATATTTCTTGTTTTGGGGCAACAGATGGTGAAATTACAGCCTCTATATCAGGAGGAACTTCTCCATATACTTATTCTATAGATGGAATAAATTTCAGTTCTAGTAATATCTTTTCAAATCTTTCAGCAGGGACTTACACTATTACTTATCAAGATGCAAATGGTTGTGACACATCAGAAGTGTTAATATTGACTAATCCTGCTGATTTATCAGGATCTCTTTCTATTACACAGCAAGTAAGCTGTAATAGTGTTGCTGATGGAAGCATTCAATTTGTAGTTAGTAATATCAATACAGGAACTCCTGGGTATCAATATTCTATTGATGGGGGAACTATTTTTCAAGGTTCAAATATATTTACTGGATTAGCAGGAGGACAAAATCATACAATTATTGTAGAAGATGTGAATGGCTGTCAGGCATCTGCATCTTTATTTTTGCCAGAACCTTCAGTAATTACTTTTAGTGTTTCATCTGCTAACTTTAATGGATTTGGAGTAAGTTGTAATGGATCAACTGATGGACAGATAATTATTTTCTCTCCTTCAGGAGGTACGCCAAATTATGATTATTCTATCACTGGTGGAACTCCTTTTTCTTCAACAATGATACATAATGGGCTTGGTGCAGGAACTTATGTAGTTACTGTTAGGGATGCAAGCAGTTGTGTGAATGACACTACTATTATTATAACTGAACCTTTACCATTTACAATTAATGCAGCTGCTACTTCATCTTATAATGGTTCTGATGTTTCTTGCCCTACTGCTTGTGATGGTACGGTAGATGTTACTCAGCTTAATGGTGTTGGGTCAATTACTTATAATATGACCTCTTTCTTACCGCAAACTTCTACTTCATGGACTAATGTGTGTGGAAGTTTAAGTTTTGGAGCTTACACAATAAATGCAACTGATGCGAATGGATGTACAGCAAATACAGCAATTACATTAACTGAGCCTTTACCCTGGGTATATGCAGTTGATTCAGTAAAAGAAACTTGTAATTCAGCAAATGGACAAGCTTCTATTTCTGTTACACAAGGAGGTACAGGAGGACTTGCTTATTCATGGACTCCTACAGGTCAGATTAATTCTACTGCATCTAATCTTGTAACAGGAATTTACACTGTTACTGTTACTGACATTAACAGCTGTTCTTTTACAGAGGATATTTTTGTTGATGAGGCAGATATTACTTTAGATTTCGATAGTGTTCCTCCATGTAATGGAGGAAATGATGGATCAGCAACTGTGAATCCTAACGGAACACCTCCTTATCAAATTACTTGGTTTAATGGAGATACCACTAATACTACAATAGGCTTAGCTCCAGGATTCTATTCTGTGACAGTTGTTGATGCAACTGGTTGTTTAGTTACTGATTCAGTTGAAGTGCCGGTAGGTGCTAATGTAGATGTAACACTTGATTCTTTAAATTCAATGTTAAATGTTGCTTGTTTTGGTTACCCTTCAAGTGGAGTAACGGTAAATGCAACTGGAGGAACGGGAGCAAATACTTATTTATACCATATTCCTAATACCTTCCCAATACCGCAAGCATCAAATACATTTAGTGGATTGTATGCAGGAACTTATCCTATTTATGCAACTGATGCAAATGGCTGTTCTAATAGTGTAGTTATAACTATTTCTCAGCCAGATCAACTTATTTTCACTACTTTATTGCAAGATGTAAGTTGTAGTTTAGGGGCTGATGGAATGGTGTCAATTGATACTATTTATGGAGGAACAGCTCCTTATACTTACTTATGGAGTACAGGAGCAATAACTCCAATTATTTCAGGTTTAACAGCTGGAATGTATACAGTACAAGCTACTGATGCTAACGGATGTTTGTCAAGCCCTACATCTGATACAATAATTATAAATGAACCACCTGCATTGCAAAGTTCTGTTACAGTTTTATCTCATTCTAATTGTGCAGGAGCACAGACTTTAGCTACAGGAGAAATTAGTGTAAGTATTTCAGGTGGGACATCAGGGTACACTTATTTGTGGAGTACTGGAGCAGTTACACCTTCAATAAACTTATTGATGCCAGGAGTTTATACGGTAGTTGCAACTGATGCAAATGGCTGTACAATTTCCGATACTGCAGAAATATTATCAGGAACGAATCCTGACTTAGCGGTTGTAATTCAGAATGTAAGTTGTTTTGGAGCGAATGATGGAATGATGTTTACTTCAGCAACAGGAGGAACAACTCCTTACCAGTTTACTGCTGATGGAGGATCTAATTTTGTGCCTTCAGGGACACCATTCGGACCTTCAGGTCAAGCAGGTTACTTTATTACTGTGGTTGATAGTTTAGGGTGTACGGATAGTGATTCAGTATATGTAAGTGAACCAGATTTATTACAAGTAACTTCATTTAATATTCAAAATGTTAGCTGTTATGATAGCGCAAATGGAGAGTTGGAAGTAATATTTACAGGAGGGACTGCACCCTTTACTTATTTATGGGATAATGGACAAACTAATCAAACAGCAGTTAATCTTGTTCCAGGAAATTATTCGGTATTGATTACTGATACTAATAACTGTAATGATAATTCATTTATAGTTGCTATTACTCAGCCTGATAGCTTGTATATTTCTTCTTTAAGTTCAACTGAAGTATTGTGTAATGGAGATAGTACAGGATCAGCTACTGTTGTGGCTTCTGGTGGTACGTCAAACTATTCCTATGCTTGGAGTTCTGGAGCATTAACAGATGTGGCTTCAAATCTTTTTTCAGGAACATATTCAGTGACTGTTTCAGATATTAATGGGTGTAGTAGAAATTCAAGTATTGTGGTTACTGAGCCAAATGCTTTAAACACAACTTATATAAAAGATTCAGTTACTTGTATAGGTGGTTCTGATGGATGGGCTACTGCATTAGTAAGTGGAGGAGTTACCCCTTATAATTATCTTTGGGATAATGGAAGCATATTAGCTACAGCAAATAATTTGGCTGCTGGCTACCATACTGTAACTATCACGGATGCTAACGGCTGTATATTAATTGATTCAGTAAATATTTTAGAGCCTTCTTTCTCAATTAGTATTGATTCTCTAATTATAAGTGAAATTACTTGTCATGATGCAGATAATGCTTCTATTACTGTTTTAGCAACAGGAGGGCAATTGCCTTATATGTACTCAACTAATAATGGATTTAATCAACAGTCAACTATTGGGTTTACTAATTTAGGGCCGAATACTTACATTATGTATGTTGAAGATGCAAGAGGTTGTGTGGATAGAGATACAGTTGAAATTGTTAACCCAGATTCTTTATATATTGATACCACTGTTTTCAGCCATGTACAATGTTATGGAATGAATAATGGATCTATACAAGCTATTAGTGCATTTGGCGGAACATCTCCATATGAGTATTCTGTAAACCTAGGAGCACATCATGCTAATATGGCTTACTTCAATGGCTATGGTCCAGGGACTTATACAGTTCAAGTATTTGATGTAAATAATTGTGCAGCTCAGGATATTATAATTATTACTGAACCAGATGAGTTAGATGTAACGATTACAACTTCTAATTGGAATTCATATCAAATAAAATGTAATGGAGATGCTTCAGGTTTTGCTGATATTACAGCAAGCGGAGGAATTGCTCCTTATCTAAAAACAGTATTAGATAATATTGGAGATACAGTTGTTTCTTCAATTAACTCAAATATAACAGGGCTTACGGCAGGGACATATACTTTTATAATAATGGACGCTAATGGTTGTACTTATACTGAAACTATTATTTACAATGAGCCAACAGTTATTACACATAATTTTATTGCAACTCATGTGAGTTGTGATGGATGGAGTAATGGTTCCTTAACTGATGTTGTTTCAGGTGGAGTAGGAACATCAACATCATATATTTATGCGTGGGATACAGGAGATAGTACTTACTCTCTTACTTCAATTCCTGTAGGCACTTATACTATGACAGTTATTGATAATAATAATTGTGTATCGGTTGATTCATATACAATAAATGATAATAATGCTTTAAATGTAACAGTTACTGCTACTCCAGTAAGTTGTTATGATTATTGTGATGGAATAATTAATACGAATGTTACTGGTGGTATGCCAAATGTAAACTCAAGTGGAGTGCCAGTATATGCTTATCAGTGGAATGATATTTTATCACAAACTACAGAAACGGCTATTGGTTTATGTGCTGATAACACAACTAATACTACAGATTATACTTGTGTTGTAACAGATGGGCAAGGATGTACAGATACTCTAAACTATACACTTACTCAACCAGATTCACTTAGTGTAATAGCTTCTATATTAACTGAAATTTCATGTAACCTTGATAATGATGGAAGATTAACAGCAACTGTAACAGGAGGAAATGGTGGAACTACATACTTATGGAATGATTGGACTTCTTGGAATGGAAATCCTGTCAATAATAATTTGTCAGTTGGAAGTTATGTAGTGGTTGCTAAAGACAATAATGGCTGTATGGATACTACTGAAATTTATTTAGCAGAACCTTCTGCTATGAGTGTTAGTGTAAATGAAACAGATGTAAATTGTTTTGATAAAGATGATGGTAAGATTACAGCTACAGCTTCTGGTGGTACAGTAATTGGAATTCAACAGTATATATATGATTGGACGAGTGGGCTGAATGAACAAGTAGTGATATCTACAGCTACAGGTTTATCTCCAGGTATTTATACAGTTACAGCTACTGATGATAATGGCTGTACAATTACTTCTGAAACAGTTTATATTACTCAACCAGCTAACCCTTTAAGTATTTTAGTTGATTCTACTGATGAAACTTGTGAGTTGAATGATGGTTCAGCCACGGCTTTTGTTCTTGGCGGTACAATGCCTTACACTTATACTTGGGATAATGGTAGTACAACTAACCCAATATCTAATTTATCCCCTGGACTTTATACTGTTGACGTAACGGATGCTAATGGATGTCCAATATCAAATGAAACATTTGTAAATGGAGTGAAGAATATTTTCTTGCCAGGAAACTTATCTTCTATTGATTCTACTGTTTGTTTAGGGGCTACTATATATTTAGAAATTGAAGAAAAACCAAACTTAACTTACGAGTGGGAAAATGGATATAAACAAGCGGATAGATGGGTTACTCCAACTAATCCAGTAAATGTTTATACATTATCTATTACTGATCTTAATTGCGCTAATCCTTATATAGTATCGGCTATAATTAATGTGGAGGCAGTTGATCCTCTGCCAAGTACTAACCCACTTCCTGAAAACGGACCGTATGCAACTATTGTTAAAGGAGAGTCAATAGATATTTTCTCTAATAATATGAATTGCGATACTTACGAATGGACTTGGGTAGCTGATACTATTGGTACAAGAACGATTACTGATAACCCAGAAGCATCAGGTTGGTATCATATTGAAGTTGATTCGGCAGGATGTTTAGGTTTTGATTCTATTTATGTAGTTGTAGGGGTAAAACCGTATGATGCAATTACTCCAAATGGAGATGGCTTTAATGATGTTTGGAATGTGTTAGATATTGTTTCTTATCCGAATGCAGTTGTTCAGGTATTTAATAGATGGGGAGCATTAGTACATGAAACATTAGGTGGGATCGATTATTCTCCATGGGACGGAACTAAAGATGGGAAAGAATTACCAGTAGGGACCTACTATTATATTATCGATTTAAAAACAGATGATGCGCCTCAGACAGGTCCAATTACAATTATAAGATAAACAGAAAACTATAAAAATGAAGAAAATATCAATTTTAATTATTTCCATTTGTTTTGGAGGCATGTTGAAAGCTCAGCAACTGCCACAGATAACACAATTTATGATTAATAATTATGCAGTAAATCCTGCTGTTGCTGGGATGTATGATTATTATCAAGTAAAGACAACTATTCGTAATCAATGGGTAGGAATTACTGATGCTCCAAGAACTACTGTATTAAGTATTTATGGTAGAAAAAGTAAAAATGTTGGGTTAGGTGGTTTAGTATTTAATGATCAAGCAGGACCTACAAGTAGAATTGGCGGTTCAGCATCTTATACCTATTCTTTTGCAATGACAAGAGCAGTAAAGATGTCTTTTGCTTTATCTGGTGGATTTACACAATTTAAAATAACAAAACAAGGGTTAAATATTGAAGATAAAGGAGATCCTTATATGCAAGGGGGTGATGTAGTAAGGTCAGCTCCTGATGCAACTTTTGGATTTAATATGTATGGTGATAAATGGTATTTTGGGGCAGCAATTCCTCAATTATTAAGCACAAATTTAAATTTAATTGATGATAATTTTGTAAGGATATACAATACCAACATCAGTACATCAGATGATGTAGAAAGCAAAGGGAAGTTAGCTCAGCATATGTATGTGTTAGGAGCTTATAAACATGACTTTAATCCTTTTTGGTCAATAGAACCTTCTTTATTGTTAAAAACTGTAGGAGCAGCACCATTGCAAGTTGATTTTGGAATGAAAACTACTTATAACGATAAGTTATGGTTTGGGATGGATTATAGAAATAATGGAGAAATGGCAGCACTTTTAGGGTACTCTATTCAAGAGCGTTTCATGATAGGTTATTCTTATGATGTATTAAATTCGGATATGAGTGGTTATGGTAGTGCTTCTCATGAGTTTATGATTGGTATTCGTTTTGTTGCGGCAAACGAATCAGAAATAATGAAATAGAGATAAGATTACAATTTAGAAAGAGAAAGCCCTCACGGAAGTGAGGGCTTTTATGTTGTACAAATATTAGGAAAAGAAGAGTACAACCCAAAACAAGTATTACGACAGTACAAATATAGAGTCATTAATCGCATTTTATAAGTATCAGGAAGACAAGATGTTAACACATTTTTGTTAATTTTTTATATTATTTTTTCACATGTAAGAAAGAGTCATAATAGATAAAAAAAGGATGTAAGTTGTATAGTGTTTTAAGAAGAAAAAGCATAGATTTTAATGTAGAAGATTTTTCATATAAAATCCTTGTCATTTGAAATGAATGATAGGTATTTATAGAAGTTGTTAATTACTAATTTTGCGTAATACATATTTTATATGCTATCCAAATAGTGATTTTATTTATGAATTATAATTCAGAAAATAAAAAAGCAGACTCTTAGAATGCTCTTCTATTTATATATTTGCGATTCATAAAAGAAAAGTATGAAGATTGCAATTTTAGGCACAAGAGGAATTCCTAATAATTATGGAGGTTTTGAGCAATGTGCCGAATATTTATCGGTTGGATTAGTTGAAAAAGGACATGATGTTACAATCTATTCCCCTAACTTTCATCCATATAAAGGTTCTGAATATAAGGGGGTAAAAATTATTCGAAAGACTAATCCTCAAAATATATTTGGACAATCTGGATCTAATTTTATTTATGATTATTTATGTTTAAAGGATGCTGTAAAACAAGATTTTGATATTATTCTTGAACTAGGTTTGATAACATCTTCTTTGTCAATCATTTTTTGCAGACATAGAGGAAAAGTGATTGCCACTAATCTTGATGGATTGGAGTGGAAACGATCAAAATGGAATAATGTAGTTCAAAGGATAACTAAAACACTTGAGAAGTATGGGGTTAAATTTTCAGATTATTTAATAGCTGATAATGCTGGAATACAAGAGTATATTTATGAAGAGTACAATAGAGAATCAGAATTTATTCCTTATGGTGCAGTAGATATTAAGTCTCCAACTAGCACCTGTTTAACAGAATATGGATTAAAAGCGAATAGTTATTTATTATCCATTGCTAGATTAGAACCAGAGAATAATTTAGAAATGATGTTTGACGGCTATATAAAGAGTGGAATAAAAACTCCTTATTTTGTAGTTGGTAATCATCTTACTGCTTATGGAGATTTTTTAAAAGATAAATATAGAAATAAAGGAATCATTTTTTTAGGAGGAATTTTTAATAAGGAGCATTTAGATAATATTAGGTATTATTCAACCTTTTATTTACATGGTCATTCTGTAGGAGGGACTAATCCATCTTTATTAGAAGCTATGGCTGCACAAACATTTATTATTGCACATGATAATCAGTTTAATAAATCAGTAATTAGTGAGAACGCCTATTATTTTGATAGCCCTAATGAGTTATCTATTTTACTTAAAAGTGAAGAGATTATTAAAAATAAGAAAAAATTCACTCAAAATAACATTACTAGAATAGATGAGGTATATAGATGGTCAATTGTTGTTGATCAATATGAATCTTATTTTAAAAGAATTTTAGACAATAAATAAATCTGAAGAAATTGCATCAGCATATAGCTTTCCTCTTGAAGTAAGTGTATAGTTATTCTCTAGTTGTTTTATTTTTCCTTGATTTACCCAGTTGCTTACTTGTTTTTCAAAATATTGATGAGCTGTAGCCCCAAATTGAGTTTTGATATAATCAAGTTCAACACCCCACATTGTGCGTAAGGCGGTAAAAATATATTCATTGTATTGCTGTGCATTACTTAGTTGTTCTATTTCAAAGTAAGCATTATTAGCATTTACCATTTCAATATATTGTTTGTTTGAGGCGAGATTCCATTGTCGACTTGTTCCGTTAAATGAATGTGCTGAAGGACCAACTCCTAAATAATGTTGATTTTTCCAGTAAGCAGTATTATGGTTAGAGAAAAATCCTTGTTTTCCAAAGTTTGAAATCTCATAATGGATAAAGTCATTTTCAGTTGCTATTTGTGCTAAAGTGTTGAAGTGTTCAACTGTAATTTTATCATCTAAAGGAATAACTTTTTGCTTATCTATAAGATGTTTCAAAACTGTTTTAGGTTCAACTGTTAGCGCATAAGCTGAAAAATGTTGAATATTCAAATCCAACATTTGCTTTAGGTTTTGTTTCCATTTTTCATTACTTTGATTAGGTAAACCATAAATTAAATCAATAGTAATATTGTTAAACTCAGCTTCTTTTGCAAGATGAATACATTCAAGTGCTTCTTTTGCATTATGGGACCGATTCATGAATTTTAAATCGTCATCATCAAAGGATTGTATGCCGATACTTAGTCGGTTAATGCCAATTTCTTTTAAGTCAGTAAGCATCTTTTTATCTAAATCATCAGGATTGCATTCTAGCGTTATTTCTGCATTTATATCAATTGTAAAATGATGATATATAGTTTGAATTATACTTTCTATTTCTTCTTTATTAAGAATAGAAGGAGTGCCTCCTCCAAAGTAAATAGAGCTGATTGTAGCTCCATTTAAGTAAAATTTTCGCAATTCAATCTCTTTCTTAATGCTTTTTAGCATTTCTATTTTGTCATTTTGTGCAGTTCTGAAATGAAAATTACAGTAAGTGCATTTCTGTTTACAGTAGGGAATATGAATATAAATACTTGCCAAAATAGTTTTAAAATGGTATTCGGCTAAATTATGAAACTATATATCAAACAAAAATAATTTACTACTTTTGGTTTTATGACTAAAGATTATTTTTCCGACCTTACTCTTGAAGAAAAACATATTATAAAAAATAAAGGGACAGAAGCTCCTTTTACAGGAGAGTATAATGAACATTTTGAAGCTGGAATTTTTATTTGTCGTGCTTGTGAAAATCCTTTGTATGAATCCAATACAAAATTTAATTCTGGTTGTGGGTGGCCTTCTTTTGATGATGAGATTGAAGGAGCAATTACTCGTTATGAAGATTTAAGTGGTGGCAGAATTCGTACAGAAATTTGCTGTGCTAAATGTGATGGGCATTTAGGACATGTTTTTGAGGGGGAACAAATTACAGTAAAAGATACTCGTCATTGCGTAAATTCTTTAAGTATAAGGTTTAAACCTTATGCTCAGTTACAAAAAGCCACTTTTGGTGCAGGTTGTTTTTGGTCAGTTGAAAAGCTATTTAAAGAAATTAAAGGAGTTTATCTTGCAAGTGTAGGCTATATGGGAGGGGATACTGATAAGCCAACTTACAAAGAAGTTTGTAGCGGAACATCTAATCATGCTGAGGTAGTTGATATTTATTTCAATGCTGAAGAAGTAAGTTATAATACTTTGTTAGATTTATTTTGGAGTAATCATAATCCAACTACTTTAAATAGACAAGGACCCGATAATGGAACGCAATACCGATCAGTTATTTTTTATCATAATGAACAACAAAAAATGGAAACTGAACAATCAAAGAAACAGCAGCAACAACATTTTAACAATAAAATTGTAACACAAATAGTTCCGGCCTCAACTTTTTACAGGGCAGAAGAATACCATCAGAATTATTTGAATAAAAATAACTTAGGAAGTTGTGGAATTTAGGTTTTTAGGCAATTGAATACTGAAGGTTGTTCCTATCCCTTTTTCTGATTGCATTACAAAAATACTTCCTTTATGATATTCTTCAATTATTCGCTTAGATAAGGAAAGTCCTAAGCCCCAACCTCTCTTTTTTGAAGTTACTCCTGGCTTAAATATATTCTTTAGAATAGAGCGATCAATACCATCCCCATTGTCAGTAATATTTAGGATTAGATTATTGGCATCTTCCGTAATTGAAATTTTTATTTCTCCCTTACCCTTCATTGAATCTACTGCATTTTTTACTAAATTTTCAACTACCCATTCTAGTAGAATGCTATTTATAGGAATGATAATTTCTTTTTTTGGGAAGTCAAGTGTAAATAAAGTATTGACTGGCATTCTGGATTTTAGGTATTCCACCGACTGCCTTATTAGGTGAACAACATCTCTCTTTTGTAATTCAGATTTCGAACCAATTTTTGAGAATCGATCAGTTATTGTCTCTAACCTATTGATATCTTTCTCCATTTCAAAAACCATACTTTCAGTCCCTTCTTTTTCCTTTAAAAGTTCTATCCATGCCATTAATGAAGAAAGTGGTGTCCCTATTTGGTGTGCTGTTTCTTTTGCCATTCCAGCCCATACCTTATTTTGCTCAGATTTCCGGCTGGCACTAAACATAAAGTAGGCGATAAACATAAATAAACCAATAAATCCTAATTGATAAATTGGGTAATACCTTAAGCGATAAAGCAATGCAGAATCTTTATAGTAAATCCATTGTTTGTCTCCTATAATGTTTATCTCAATAGGTTCTTCTGTTCCTTTTCTTATAAGATTTAGTTCTTTTCTTAGGAAAGGTTTTGTAATTTCCTTTGCTTGTATTAAGCCTAATTGTAATAATAGGCTATCTACTTTGCTATAATGATTAAAATTTCTATGTTCTAATATACTATCGCATTCATCAACTAAAATAACTGGAATATTGCTATTTTCTGAGATTACCTTAATAGCCAAAGAATAGTCCCCTTCACCAGTAATACTTACTAAATGTTTAGTGGCGTGTGCCCAAAGCTCAATCTTTTTTCGCTCTTCATTCTTTAGTTGTTTTACCAAACGATTGGTTACAAAAAGGGAAGATAATCCAATAATAATTGCAAAACCTAATAAGGTGAATTTCCACTTTTGTTTTTTAGAATATATATCCATTTTATTGTTTATTCATCATCCCATTCAATAATTACATCTTGTCCTTCTTCTACTTTCTCTTTTTCTTTATTTAATAAGATTTCTTCTTTAATGATATTAGTAATGGTTTCTTTCTCTTTAGTAATTCCTTTTTGTACATCTTCTCTGAATCTTATACCATCAAATGAAATATTTGGATCTTCAGAATTTCCAGTCATCTTAAAATAGATAGTATTAAATATTTTTCCGTTTTCTTCTACTTCCCCAAATTCAGTTTTTTTAATCCGAGTATTTTTTTTCCTAAATTTAGTTGACATCAATTCAGATAACAGTAATTTAATACGGTAATTTATTTCTTGCTCAAATGTATGTGTTCCTGAAACAAAAACAGATAGTGCAGACGATTTTATTTCCATTGTAGGAATTGTAATAACTTTGTTGTCAATCTCAATAGTATTTTCTAGAGTAGAGAATTTCACTTCTTTAAGGTCATCAAGACTTACATAATCGGATAGACTTTCAAGTGGCTTAAAATGTATTAGTTCTCCTTTTTCAATTATCAAATGTGATTTAACTTTCAGCTCTTCCTCTTCAAAAATAAAACCAGGCTTCCAAGAGGATTGCATTTGTATCTCAGCAGTTCCCACCCCTTTTATATGTTTTGCTGTTATAAAATCTTGTTTGAAATTATCAAATGCTAAAAAGGCATTTCGAATATTTAACCGTGTTAAATTTAGTTGTGAAAATAGTTTCAACTTATTATTTGCCGATTCATAAAATTTAAAATTTCCGGCAATATTCCCATTCAGACTATTTAACAGCATATTTTCTCCAGTAAGGGTCATATTTTTATAGGCTAATGTTCCAGTAATTTCTGAAGCAATAAAATCATCATAACTAAAAGTTGTAATATTAGTATTTAGATTTGCATTAATCCAAGTAGGCATTGTTCCAGTGCCTTTTCCTTCTGATAAATCTTTTAAAGTAAGCAATTCATCAAATTTTATATAGGTTGAATTCAGGTCTCCTGTAACATCAATCTCATCTTTTTTATTGAGGATATACGCAATTAAATCAGTAATATCTCCATCAAAATTGAGGTCGCTATCAGCAATTGTAAAAGCACTACTTTTCACTTCAACTACATTGGCATTTCTGAATACACAATTAGCTGATTGGAAATTAAATCCTAGAGGAAAATTTTTGTAAGAAAAACTAGCATTTTCAAAAGTAGTAGAGGAAGTATGCTGAGCTCTCAAGAAGTGGTTTTTAAATTTTTTGTCAAAGGAAATATATCCTGAATACTGTGTGTTAGCAATTAGGTTTCCTTGTAAATTAAAAAAGGGTGAATCTTCAAAATAATGATTGATTTCAGCTAAATCCCAACTAGAACTTAGGTTGGCTGTCAAGTAGTATTTATTTAAGTTTTGTATTGTAAAATTTCCTTTTAAAAATCCGTTTTCTGTTTTGGCATCAAACTGAGTAATTTCAATATTAGTTGTCCTAAAATTTTGTTCATCTCCATTAGTAATTTTTCCACTAAGGCTTACTCCTTTTAAGATAAATGGTCGGCTTTTTAAGTTGAGGTTTCCTTTCTCAATATAGCAACTCATATTGAGGGAAGGATTACTTTCATTGCTTACTAATCCTTTGATATTACCATTGCAACTTATCTTTCCATTTGCCTGAAAAGAACTGTAAATGCTTTTAAGATATTCAGGAGTATGTTCAATAACGGCAACTAATTCTTGCTGCTCACAGGAAAAATTTAAATCAACTGTATTGCTATGAAAAATGCCTCCGGATAATTCTGCTTTTACATCTTCAATATGCACTATTGAGCCTTCCTGAATAAAGATACTATCTTTTTTCAAGGAAAGAGTGGCAAGTAATTTTACATTTTTTTTATGTATATAATCTCGGCTATTAACTTTTAATATTTCAGAAAATAGCTTGGCATTTAATGCTAATTTTTCTTCTTTAAATACAAGCATAGCTTGTGTTGTGTGCAAATTAATTGCAATGCTTTTAGTTTGGCAGTTAATGTCAGTATTCAGTAAAAGTACATTATCTAAAGTAAGTTGATTTTTACTTTCTTCATTCGTTTTAAATATGGCAAAGTTAGGACTGTTTTCGTAATCATATTTGATGTTTATTTCTCCTTCAGAAACTACAACTGTTTTAATGTCAATCTTATTCAATATGATATCAAAGATACTAAGTTCAATATATGTTTCTTTTGCATAAAACAGAGTATCATTATCAAATCCCTCTTTTTCAAAAGCAAGTAAATTTGTTATTTTAACTGATGCAGAAGGGAATTTTTCGTATAAACTAAAGGCAACTTCTCCTAATTGTAATTTGGATGTCATTTGCTCTTGAATTTTGCTGACTACTTTATTTTCTACTTTCTCACTAAAAAAATAAGTAACAACAAAACCTGAAATTAGTAAGAGTAAACTAATTCCTAAAAAAGTTTGAAAAATGCGTTTAATAAATTGTTTCATTAAGCTGATAAAAGTACGATAATCAAAACAATAACGAAAGACTTTAAATTATGGTATATATTAAAGCCTTCTTAAGATATTAATTTCATCTTGGGTAAGATGACGGTAATGTTTTCTTGGTAAGTCTTTTTTTGTTAATCCTCCTAAAAATACTCTGTCTAACTTAACTGTTCGGTATCCTAATTTTTCAAATAGTTGTTTCACTAATTTAGTTCCTCCATTACTATTTTCAACCCCAATTTCATTTTTATCTTTCCCATTTATGTAAGAAATTGAATCTAGTTTAATCGTTCTGCCATTCATGAAAACTCCTTCACGAATATTTTCTAAATTTACCTGACTTAGGTTTTTATCCAATGTAATTTGATAAATTTCTTTTACATTCTTTTTAGAACCCCCAAGTTTTTTTGCTAAATCAGTATCGTTTGTAAAAAGTAATAATCCTGTTTCTGATTTGTTAAGTTTATCGACTGGGAAAAGCCTTTCCTTGCAAGCTTGTTTTACGAGTTGCATTACGGAAACAGTATTTGAACCTGAATCAACTCTTCCAGAATAATTTTTTGGTTTATTAAGAAGCACATATCTTGGTGTGTCGGACTTTAATCTTTGTCCGTTAAACTTAACCTCATCAGTTGTGCTAACTCTGAATCCCATTTCGGTAACACCAACACCATTCACGGTAACTACTCCAGCTTCAATAAATTTATCAGCCTCTCTTCTGCTACAAATTCCTGCATTAGCAATAAATTTGTTCAACCTCATTTTTCCATCTTCAACTGATTTTTTTGCATTCTGTCTTGTACGAAATGTTGATTTCGCATTTGGTTTGTTGTTAAAGTCTTTCCTGGATTTACCTTCTCTTCTCATCTTGAAAATTTTTGCAAAGATACTTAAAAAGCATTGGGTATATGCTCAATATCAGTTTTGTCTTTCCCTATAATGATACTCACTATATCAAACCTTATTTCATCATCAGTTGGGTATTGTTCTATATAGCCTTCAGCAGCATCTTTGTAAAGTGAAATTTTCTTTTTATCAATAGCATCTTCAGGTTTACCAAATTTTTTACTACTTCTAGTTTTTACTTCTATAAAAATTAGAAAACCATCTTTTTTTGCAATAATATCTATTTCTGCTTTTTGGTAGGTCCAATTTGTTTCTAAGATAGAAAAACCATCTCTTTGCAAAATCATGAAGGCGATTAGTTCACCATCATTTCCTAGTTTATTGTGCTTTGCCAATTTTTAGTTTATGATTACTTGCTTTTCTACTGTTCCATCATCATAGATATAAAATAAAGGAGTATTTTTTATTACTTTAGTTGTCCTTCCTAATACATCAGTAATCTTAAGTAATTTTCTTTGAGTAGAATTTATTTCAGTAATAGCAGTTGTATTATAACAAGGCAATAAAGGAAATAGGAAGTCAGTTGTAAAATCCATTGCTTGTATATATTCATTACTAGCAGCACCTAAAGCTGCCCATCCATGTCCTGTTCCAGCAAATATTAAAGCGTCATTAATAAGCCCTAAATTATCTGCAATAGGATGCATTTCTCCAGCACCACAAAGGGTAAGTACACTTGGGTTTCCAAGTCCAGGTCCGCAATTATAATTTACAGTAGCATCTTGATCGCCTTGGCAACTCACGATAGGTTCATCACTAGCATCAATCCAATTTAAATCATTAATTCCTCCAGCATAACTAATGATACCATTAATTGAAGAAGAATAACCTAGGTTTCCAGCATCTCCTTCAATACCTCCTAAGTTATTTGCAACAGCTTGTATGTCAAAAGGACTAGTTGGTAATTGCGAAACACTATCTAAATAAGCTAAATGAATAGCAGTAACAGCTCCTGCAGAATAACCTCCTGCAAAAATAGTATTTGGGTCAATGCCATAAGTATCTCCATTTGCAAAGTCTTTTCTGAAAAAACGAACAGCAGCTTTTAAATCAAAAGTAGCCTTTAGTACTTCATCATATTGCTCATCCTGATTCGTTAAAAAACTAGCGATATTAATTAATGAAACTAAACGATAATTTACAGATGCAACCACATATCCTTTTTTTGCAAATTCTTCACAAAAATCAGTACAATGAACATCAGTTTTATCTCCCCCATAAAAAGAACCTCCATGTAAAAATAAAATTACAGGACGATTTATTTCAGTATCTCCATCAGGGGTGTAAATGTCCATCTCATGAGCATTGTCAGTATACACATCTGAGTAATTGACTGTTGTTATTGTTACAGTATTAAAAATTTCTGTTTGGTATCTTCCATCACATTGTGCAAAAGCAAAAGCACTAATGAGGGTTAAAGCAAGGAGGGTAGATAGTTTTTTCATAGTTTTTTATTTAGGTTGCTAATATACAGTTTATTATGCATGCATAATAAATACTATTGTTTTAATCTTTCTAACTGCTCTTCAATTTGCTCATCTTCAATCTTATTGAATAAATGTGTAGCAGGGTTTATTTTATGCTCATCAGTTATAATTATCCCTCCAGCATCATTCCAAGTTACATTATCAAGGGATAAAATTTCTTTAAGTTTTTCTGATGAAAAAGGCATAAAAGGTTCAGATAAAATAGCCAAAGAAGCAGCTATTTGCATAGCGATATTCATTATTGTTTCTGTTCTAGCCTCATCTGTTTTCTTCAGTTTCCAAGGTTCAGTATCAGCTAGGTATTTGTTTCCTAATCGTGCTAAATTCATTAATTCCCCTAAGGCTTCACGGAAACGATATTTTTCAATAGAAGATCCAATTTTATCAGGAAACTCTTTCAGTTTTTTTAAAATCTCTTTGTCATAATCCTCTAGTGAATTGCAAGAGGGAACAACTCCTTCCCAGTATTTATTGGTTAACACAACTACACGATTAATGAAGTTTCCAAAGATAGCTACCAATTCGTTATTGTTTCTTGCCTGAAAATCAGCCCAAGTGAAATCAGTGTCTTTACTTTCAGGAGCGGTAGCACAAAGTGCATAACGCAAAGCATCTTCTTGTCCTTTAAAATCTTCCAGATATTCGTGCAACCAAATTGCCCAATTACGAGAAGTAGATAGTTTTTTTCCTTCCAAATTCAAAAACTCATTAGCAGGAACATTAGTTGGTAAAATATAGCTTTCATGGGCTTTTAAGATGATTGGAAAAATAATACAATGGAAAACAATATTATCCTTTCCAATAAAATGGACTAATTCAGTTTCTTCATTTTTCCAGTAATCTTCCCAGTTTTTATTGTTGTCAGATGCCCATTGTTTTGTTGCTGAGATATAACCAATAGGAGCATCTAACCAAACATAAAGCACTTTCCCATCAGCATCTTTTACAGGCAATTTCACTCCCCAATCTAAATCACGCGTCATTGCTCTAGCTTGTAAGCCTCCATCAATCCATGATTTACATTGCCCAATTACTTGACTTCTCCAAGTTTTAGGGTCATGATGATTTTCATCATTTAATATCCCATCTTCAATCCAAGGCTTTAGCCATTGTTCATGGTCTTGCATTGGCAAATACCAATGAGAAGTTTCTTTTTTTATAGGTGTATTTCCACTTAAAGTAGAAATTGGGTTTATTAATTCTTCAGGACTAAGTGCTGAGCCACATTTTTCACATTGGTCGCCATAAGCTCCAGCAGCATTACATTTTGGGCACTCGCCACTAATGTATCTGTCGGCTAAAAATTGCTTGTTTTCTTCATCATAAAATTGTTCAGCTGTTTTTTTAGTAAATACATTTTTATTTTCCAGATTTTTGAAAAAATCTTGTGCAGTTTCATGATGTAGTTCATCAGAAGTTCTGTGATAGATACTAAAATCAATTCCAAAATCAGCAAATGCTTTTTTATTGATATTATGGTATTTGTCTACAATTTCTTGTGGGGATACGCCATCTTTTTTGGCACGCAAAGTAATGGCAGCACCATGCTCATCTGATCCACAAACAAAAGCTACATCATGCCCTTTTCCTTTTAAATATCTTACATAAATATCTGCCGGTAAATACGCCCCAGCAATATGCCCAATGTGAAGAGGACCATTAGCATAAGGTAATGCTGAAGTAACTGTGTATTTTTTTGTGCTCATTTCTCTCAGAAAAAATTATTTTCGCAAAGATAAGTTTTACAACTGAATAAATTACATTTATGATAATTCCAGAAAAATTAAAAATTGGTGACAAAATTGGTGTTATTTCTACTGCCCGAAAAATTACTCATGAAGAATTAAGTCCGGCTATTAAAACACTTGAAAGTTGGGGATTGAAAGTAGTGTTAGGCGCTAACTTATTTTCAGTTGACAATCAGTTTTCAGGAACAATACAGCAGAGAAGTGCAGATTTACAAAGCATGATTAATAATAACAGCATAAAAGGAATTGTGTGTGCAAGGGGTGGCTATGGTACTGTTCAAATAATTGATAATATTGATTTTTTGAATCTGAAAAATAACCCAAAATGGATTGTAGGCTACAGTGATGTTACTGTTTTGCATTCGCATTTAAATACTTTAGGACTTGCTAGTTTGCATGCAACTATGCCAATTAATTTTGAAACTAATACTAAGGAGAGTTTAGCATCATTAAAAAATTCCCTTTTTGGTATTAAGGAGGAGGTTTTTTGTGCTGCCCATCAATTTAATAAATTTGGAAAAGTGGAGGCTGAAGTTGCTGGAGGTAATCTTTCAATTTTATATAGTTTATTAGGTTCTGATTCGGACATTAACACAGATGGAAAAATATTATTTATTGAAGATTTAGATGAATATCTGTACCATATTGATAGGATGATGATGAACTTGAGGCGTAATGGAAAGTTTACAAAACTAAAAGGATTAATTGTTGGAGGGATGAGCGATATGAATGATAATGTAATCCCCTTTGGTAAAACAGCTGAGGAAATAATTTTAGAATACACTAAAGACTATAATTTCCCAATTTGTTTTGGTTTTCCTGCAGGGCATTTGAACGATAATAGGTGTGTAAGATTAGGAATGAAATCAGTATTGGAAATAAATGAAAATGGTGTAAGTTTGTCGCAAGAATAAAATTGAATATGAGTTTAGAAAAATATTTTGCACTTTTTAGAAAGCAAGTAGTTGGTAGAGATCAAACTTTTACATCTCCTTTTGGTGAACAAAAAATAATCTATGCTGATTGGACTGCTAGTGGAAGAATCTATAAAGGAATTGAAGATAAGCTAAATCAAGAGATTTTTCCTTTTGTAGCCAATACCCATACTGAAACATCAACTACTGGAGCAACTATGAGTTTGGCTTTTCATGAAGCTACCCATATTATTAAAAACCATATTGGAGCTAATGATGATGATGTGCTTATTTCAGGTGGGGCAGGAATGACTATGTTGGTGTGTAAGTTTCAAAGGATTTTAGGATTAAAAATACACGAAAAATATATAGATCAGGTAGAAATAAAAAATAGACCTGTTGTTTTTGTAACTCATATGGAACATCATTCCAATCAAACTTCTTGGCTCGAAACTATTGCAGAAGTAGCATTAATTCCTCATACAAAAGATGGGCATATTGACTTGGTGGCTTTTCAGCCTTTATTGGATAAATATGCTGATAGAAAATTAAAAATTGCTGCTGTAACTTCTTGTTCTAATGTTACAGGTGTGTTTACTCCTTATTATGATATTGCTGAAATAATGCACGACAATGGAGGGCTTTGTTTTGTTGATTTTGCCTGTTCAGCACCTTATATTGATATTAATATGCACCCTGAAAATCCTAAGCAACAATTGGATGCAATTTACTTTTCGCCACATAAATTTTTAGGAGGGCCTGGTGCAACTGGAATCTTAGCTTTTAAGAAAGAATTATATACTAATAAGGTGCCGGATAATCCTGGTGGAGGAACTGTTGATTGGACTAACCCTTGGGGAGAACATAAATATGTGGATGATATTGAAGCAAGAGAAGATGGCGGAACGCCTGCTTTTTTACAAACTATAAAGACAGCTCTTTGCATGCAGTTGAAAGAAAAAATGGGCGTGCAAAACATTTTAGACAGAGAACATGAATTACATAAAATTGTTTGGAGCAAATTTTCTGAATTAGAAAACGTACATGTTTTAGCTAAGAATTTTCCTGAACGCCTAGGGGTTTACTCTTTTTATATTGATGATTTGCATTTTAATTTGGCCGTACAGTTATTGAATGATAAATACGGTATACAGGTAAGAGGAGGTTGTTCTTGTGCAGGGACCTATGGTCATATTTTATTGAATGTAGATGCTGACCAATCCTGCTCGATTACTTCAAAAATAAATGATGGCGATTTAACTTCAAAACCTGGCTGGGTGCGCATGTCAATACATCCTACTATGACAGATGATGAGATGCATTTTATTATGAATGCTATTGAGGATATTGCCAAAAACCATGAGGAATTAGGCAAAGACTACACCTATAATGGAGCTAGTAATGAGTTTGTATATAGGGAAGATGTTTATGCTCAAAAGAATAAAGCAAGAGCTAAAAGTTGGTTTAAACTATAACTATTTCTTTAAAACAGTTGGCACTTTAAAGTAGTCAGAATCTTTCTGAGGCGCATTTTTTAATACATTTTCTTGTGAAACTTCATGCTTAATTTCATCAGTTCGTAAAACATTTACTTCTTCACTTAAGTAAATTAAGGGCTCAATACCTGCTGTATCTAATTCAGATAATTTATCTACAAACCCAATAATCTTATCTAGGTCGCCTTTCATTTTTTCAGCTTTTGATGCATCAAACTTTAGTTTTGCTAGGCGTGATAAATCCGCTACTAATTTGTCGTCAATGGTAATGTTATTGCTCATAATTTTTTAATTGCTCAAAAATAGTATTGTAAACCGAAAGATTAAAATTTTCTATGCTTTTTTCTGCTAAGCTGTCTGGTGATATAGCTTTATGGATTTTAATACGGACTATTCCTGGTCTTCCTTTAAAATATTGTTCTGGAAACATTCTTTTGCTATCCGGCATAGTTATGGGTACAATTTTAATATTTTGCTCAAGTGCCAAACGGAATGAACCATTCTTGAATTTCTTAAGAAACACATCTTCTTTAGGAATTCCTCCTTCAGGAAAAATACACATATTTATTCCTGTTTTTAATTTCTCTCCTGCCTTCAAAAAAGCACTATAAGCATCTCTTCTGTTAGCCCTATCAACAATTACTGAATTCTCTTTATAGAAATAACCAAACAATGGAATTTTTGCAATTTCAGCTTTTCCAATGTACTGCAAAGGCATTGGGAGTATAGCTAATATAAAAGGGACATCTAAAGTAGATACATGATTCGGGCAAAAGATGTATTGTTCTTTTTTTGATAATTTTTCTTCCCATTCTACTTTTGGAAAAATAAATGAAAGATAGATGGTTAGCTTGGACCAGTATCGAGTAAGGTTTGCCACTACAATTTCATTTTTTACAATTGCAGTAAAGAAAAATAGAGCAGGCATAAATAGGATAAATACCAAGATAAACATTAGTAAAAACCACAATCGCCAAAGTGAACTTAAAAGATAGCCGATCCATTTCATGTGGCAAAGATAAAAATCCTATTTTTACAACATCAAAATTAAATAATAGAATGGCAAGAATATTAACAGGAATACAAAGTACAGGCACGCCACATCTAGGAAACCTATTAGGGGCAATCATTCCGGCAATAGAACTTTCGAAAGACGCAAAGAATGAAAGTTTATTTTTTATTGCTGATTTACACTCTTTTACAGCTATTAGAGATGCAGGGCAACTTAAAGAAAACACTTATGCAACTGCTGCTGCTTGGCTGGCTTTTGGTTTTGATACCGATAAAAATCTGTTTTACAGACAATCGGATGTTACTGAAGTTTGTGAGTTGACTTGGTATTTGAACTGCTTTGCACCTTATCAAAGGTTACAATTGGCGCATTCTTTTAAGGATAAGTCAGACAGACTATCAGAGGTAAATACGGGTTTGTTTACTTACCCAGTACTTATGGCTGCTGATATTTTATTGTATGATGCAAATATTGTCCCGGTAGGGAAGGACCAAGTTCAGCACTTAGAAATCACAAGAGATATAGCTTCAAGGTTTAATCATAAATACCCGAATTCATTTGTATTGCCTGAAACTAAGGTAGATGAAAGGGTAATGATAGTCCCTGGTACTGATGGACAAAAAATGAGTAAATCTTACGATAATTTTATTGATATTTTCCAGTCGGATAAAAAATTGAGAAAACAGATTATGGGTATCAAAACGGATTCTACTCCTATGGAAGATTCCAAAGATGCTAAAACTTGTAATATTTATAAAATATACAAATTACTTTCTACTGAACAGCAAGCAGCTGCTTTATGTGATAAATATTCAGGTGGTAATTATGGTTTTGGTCATGCTAAGCAGGAACTGTTCGAATTGATTATTGATAAATTTTCAGCAGAGCGTGAGAAGTTCATTCACCTAATGGAAAACAAAGAAATTATTGATGCAGCACTTGAAAAAGGAGCTGTAAAAGCAAGGGTAATAGCCAAAGAAGTTTTACAAAGAGTACGCCAAAATATTGGGTATTAATAATGAAGGTTGACCAGCAAATTATTGATTTTATCAATGAACATCATTTGCTGACTTTGTCAACTAGTCAAAACGATACTCCTTATTGTTGTAATGTGTTTTATGTGTATGATTCTCTTAGCAATCAACTTATTTTTTCTTCTGACACTAAAACAAAACATGCTCAGGATTTTATTGCTAACCCAAATGTGGCAGGTACAATCGCTTTAGAAACAAAAGAGATTAGCAAAATACAAGGCGTACAATTGTTAGGTAGAATTCAAGAGTTGAAAATAGAGGAATTGGAAATTGCAAAAGAGCAATACCTTAAAGCATTTCCTTATGCAGAAAATATGGAATTATTCCTTTGGGCTATGCCACTCAGCTTTATCAAAATGACCCACAATAAATTGGGCTTTGGCAAGAAGTTAGTTTGGAAAAAGTAATTATCTTATTGAATCCATTGAATAGCTAAAGTCATATCTATTCCATTATTTGTGATGTTGATTTCATCACCTCCAACAGTAATAAAATTATTTGGGATAAAGCTACAGGATCCAATAAGCTCATTCTCTCCTAATCCTCCAATCTGATCATTATCATAAAGTTCTATAGTATACTCTTGAGATAAATCAGTTATCGTGTAAGGTAAGTTCTCAGTAAATGATATTGGACATGCATCAATATTGTCTTGAGATGTTGACGAAACAATATCACCAGCTCCTTGTTTCAGAACATAAAAAACATCTGGATTTTCTAATCCGAAAACTCCAACATCCCAATTAGCCCCATTGTTAGTCATAGGCATTGAATTAACTGTAATGCTAGATAATTTTAATTCAGTAGGTAGGTATTCACAAGACCCATCATCTTCAGTTGCTTCTGGATTATAGTTTATAGCTAAGGTATCCATACAGCCTGCTATAATAGCATATTGACAAGAACCATCATCCTCAGTAGCTGCTGGGTCAAAGTTTATAGCAAGTGTATCCATACATCCTTCCACTTTGGTTGGTGTAGTAGTGGTAGGTTTATCATCTTCCTTTTTACAAGCAAAGATTAAAGTAGTAAGCGTAAGGACGAGTAATATTTTTTTCATGGCGTTTAAATTTTTACAAATATACAGTAAATTAATTATCGGTTTTTATATTTATTAAAGAGCTCTTTTTGATGATTGTTTAGGTCAACAGCAATGCCTTGTATGTAGGCTTTTTCTACATTGTTTGTGCGCATATCAAGTGCATCACCACTACTAATAAAAAAGGTAGCATCTTTTCCTTTTTCAATAGAACCACAATAGTGATCTATTCCAAGAATTTGTGCAGTATTTAAGGTGATACTGCTGATTGCTTTTTCGTAATCCAAACCATGTGCTACAGCAGTACCTGCACTAAAGGGTAAGTTTCTTGCCCCCATGGCTTCCATTTCTCCTTCATAACTTAGGCAGAATAATATTCCTGCATCCTGTAATTTTGCAGCTTGAGTAAAAGGCTCATCCACTGGGCTGCCTACTTTACTAGGTAATCTATGGACTCTATTAAGGATAAGAGAGATATCATTTTCTTTTATTGCATCTACAATTTTAAGTGCATCTTCCGCTCCAATAATTACTGTTTTAGTAATTGAAAAATCATTTGAAAATGAAATGGCATCTAACATGTCGTTTGCATTATTTGCGTGAATATAAAGCGTTTTATTTCCGTTAAACAATCCTTTCATGCTCTCCATTTGTAAGTCCATTAAGTTAGAATACTTGGCATACGCATTTGCTTTCTTAAAAAAGTGTTTTAACTTAGTAATACTCTCGTTATATTCTTTGTTTTCTTTGGTTGTACCAGGCTCTGCCCACCAACCACTTTGGTAAAATGAGGAAGGCCAGTTCAAGTGTATTCCGTCATCAGTTCTTAAAGCTGCATCCTCCCAGTTCCAACCATCTAAATGCATTACTGATGATTGTCCAGAAATTGTTCCGCCTCTTGGAGTTACTTGTGCAATAAGTACACCATTACTCCTTACTGTTTTAGCTATTTTAGAATCAGTGTTATAAGCAATAAGTGAACGTACATTAGGATTAATTGCTCCAGTTTCATCATAATCATTTGATGCACGAACGGCATCAATTTCAGTAATTCCTAAGGTAGTGTTGGGTACAATAAATGCAGGATATAGGTGCTTGCCATGTACTCGGTAAATGGTGTCAAAAGCACTTGGGTCAATTCGAATAATTGAAGCATCAGCAACCAATTCAATTTTACCATTAAGCATACTAATGGCTGCATTTTCAATTTTTTCTCCATTACCCAAATGGGCAGTTGCTCCCATGAATAGTATTGGTTTTTGGGCATTTACAGTTATTGTAATCAATGCTGTAAAAAGTAGGTGTAAGTATTTTTTATTCATCATATTCAGTATCACAATGGTATAATTTTTCAGTAGTATGTTGTGGTCTTTGTTTTTTACCTCCAGTTTTATCTTCACTCATTTTTTGAATGATGCGCATGCGTTCTAAACGATCTCTTTTTCTTAGTTGCTTGTCAATTTCAACATCAAACATTAATTTTCCATCTACATAAGTTTGTATCACTTTTGCGTAAATAGATAGCGGATTATCTGCCCAAAGTACAATGTCTGCATCTTTTCCAATTTTAATACTTCCCATTTTATCATTAATATGTAAAAGTTTTGCAGGATTTAGAGTTACCATCTTCCAAGCATCTTCTTCTGAAGTGCCTCCATATTTTATTGCCTTTGCAGCTTCTTGGTTTAGCCTTCTTCCCATCTCGGCATCATCAGAGTTAATTGCAGTTACTACTCCAGCATTATGAAGTAAATTAGCATTATGAGGAATTGCATCATTTACCTCAAATTTATAGGCCCACCAATCCGAGAAAGTAGAGCCACCTGCTCCATGTTTTTTCATCTTTTCAGCTACTTTGTAGCCTTCTAAAATATGGGTAAAAGTATTAACGGTAAAGCCCATAGAATCCCCAACATGCATAAGCATATTTATTTCGGATTGTATGTAGGAATGACAAGTAATAAAGCGTTCAGAATTTAAGATTTCTACCAGAGCATTAAGTTCTAAATCTTCTCTTGGAGGGGTTGTTTTTCTTTTATCCTTTGTGCTAAGAGTATTAAATTCCTGCCATTGTTTTTGGTAGGCTCTTGCTCGATAAAAAGCATCATAGAATACTTGTTCCACTCCCATACGAGTTTGTGGAAAACGGATGCGTTCAAAATTCCCCCAATTACTTTGCTTTACATTTTCTCCAAGAGCAAATTTGATGAATCCATCTGCATTTTCTACTTTCATTTGTTCTGCTGAGCTTCCCCATCTTAACTTAACCATTGCAGATTGCCCACCAATAGGGTTTGCAGAACCGTGTAAAAGCTGTGAGGCAACAGTACCTCCTGAAAGTTGACGATAAATATTATGGTCATTTGGGTTAATTACATCTCCAATCCTTACTTCAGCACTTACCGCTTGGCTTCCTTCATTCACTCCTCTACTAATTGCAATATGGGAGTGTTCGTCAATTATTCCGCAAGTTAGGTGCTTTCCTGTTGCATTAATTTGTGTGATTTTTACGGTTTCAGGAAAAACGATTAGTTCATCTAAGTTTTTTCCAATGGCAATAATTTTTCCGTCCTGAATTGCAACATCCGTATTTTCCAAAATTCCTTCTTGTTCGTTTGTCCAAACTGTAGCATTCCTGAAGATGATGTTTTCAGCTTTGGGAGGATTTATAAATCCGTGCGCTTTGTTGGGTAGCCAAACGGAAGGCATAATACTATCAATGTTTAACGTAAAGGCCTTTTTATCTTCCGTAAAAAGTGAATCTCTCTGCAGATTAAAGCTGTGGTACACGCCAAGGCTATCTTGATATTTCCCTTTAATATTTCCGTTATTGAACTTAGCAGCAGCTCTAAATGTTCCATTTTTGGTGTTGAGAGTAATATTGTTTTCCTCCAAAATTGTTGGTAGAGCAACTGAGTCTAAAGCAAAAATAGTCGCTTTTGGTTTTGCTTTGCTACCCTCAATGGAAACCATTTTATTTTCAAATTCATCAGCACTTAAGGTATAATACCCTCTTATGTCAATCTCTTGTTTTTTGTTGATGCTGTGCTTTTCTCCTGCGGTCCAGTTTTCGTAAATTTTACCATTTTCAAAAATATCTTTGGAGGCAATAAAAAAGTTCGCTAGCTTTCCACTTTCTAGGCTTCCTATCTTTTCATCCATTGCAATAAGGCCGGAAGGAGTAGTGGTAAGTGCAGCAAGCGCATCTTGTTTGCTAAGCCCTTTTTTTATGGCTAATCGTAGGTTGGTTATGAAATCACTTTCCTTGTTTAATCCAGAAGATGTGATGCAAAATTCAACTTCATTTTTTGCCAATATAGCAGGATTAAAAGGAGAAGTTTCCCAATCTTTTAATTTGTGTAAACTTATCCATTCTGCAGTTTCAGGGTTGCTTACGTCATAGGAATTTGGGAAGTTAAGTGGAATAATTACTGGAAATTCAGTCGCAACTACTTCCTCAATTCTACTATATTCTTTTCCGTTTCCTTTTATGATAAAATCAATTTCAAACTCATCCGCTATTTTATATACTCGGCTATAATCCAACTCGTCATTTATCGTAAAAATATGAGGTAATTCTTGGTTGTTGTTTACGGAAGCATAGGAAAGGTTGGTCTGATTATCCTGACTAGCATACCATTCGGCATCCAAGAATGTTTGTCGAATTAAGGCAATACTTCCCATTAAGGAAGAAGGATTTTTTTGTCTTGAAACCCCTTTGTTAAAAGAAAAATGACTTGCTGCTTGTGGCAAGATAATGTTTTCTTGTGCGCTTTTTTCTGATAGAAGCACCAAACAACCAGTTCCTCTTAGTAGTCCGTCTTGCTGATGAGTAAGTACTATCCCAAAACCATTTTTTAGGTAAGTATTAGCTGCTTTTTTATCAGAACTAAAACTAGTATTTGCATCTATTTCTGGGTGTACTGCCTCATTCCAATGGTAAGCGCCAGTTTTGTTACTTTCGTATTGTGGGCGATAATTATATTGCCCTCTTTTTGCTTTTGCTAATCCGTAATCTGAATGCAAATCAATGAATGATGGGTAAATATAATCGCCATTCAAATCATGAATAATCGCTCCATTTGGAATATTCAAATTGCTGTCTACTGCAATAATTTCTTTTCCTTGAATGATTAGTATCCCATTTTCTATTTCATGTGTAGGGCTTAAAATAATATGAGCATTGGTAAATGCATGGATAGGTTCAAAATTTTGAGCTACTCCGTTAACAGGAAAAGTTTCTTGCCCTAAAAGGGTGTGAAAACTAAGGATAGCAAAAAGGATAGTAAATCGTAATCTCATTTGATGGGGTGTAATAATAAAGCCGTGAAAGTACCTAAATTTTACCATTTAAATTCGTTTCTTTGCTATCACTAACCAAAAATCAATAATTATGTCAACAGGTCTTATGCATTTACACCACTATTTACCATTTCTATTTTTTATTGTTTTGATTATTTCAATAGTGCGTGCAGGCTTATATAAAATACCAAATGTTAAGAAAGATATTTTTCTTACCCTAACTTTAATTTTCGCTCATATTCAACTTTTACTAGGGTTAGTTTTGTTAGTTGATTTTATTTCAGTAGCAGGAATTCATATGGGAGAAGCAGCCAACAGGTTTGTAACTGTTGAACATCCCTTAATGATGTTAATTGCAGTAATATTAATTACTGTAGGAAAAGTAAAAGCAAAGAAAACAGAAGATAATACAGGGGGAAATAAGATAATATTCATTTATTTTATGATAGCCTTAGTCCTTGTTTTATCAAGAACTCCTTGGGAGAAATTATTTTAAAAAATACAATTGGAAAAAGCAATACTCATAGGGTTAATTACTCCTGATGTTACGAAAGAACAAGCGTACGAATACTTGGACGAACTTGCGTTTTTGGTAGATACGGCAGGTGCAAAACCCGTTCGGAATTTTACACAAAAATTACCTCATCCTGATAATAAAACTTTTTTAGGAAAAGGGAAAATTGAAGAAGTACGCCTATTTGCTGAAGAAGAGGAAATAAAACTAATTATTTTTGATGATGATTTGAATCCTTCACAAATAAGAAATATTGAGAAGATTTTTGGAGAGGACACCAAAATACTAGATAGAAGTAATCTGATACTTGATATTTTTGCAAGCCGTGCCAAAACTGCACAAGCCCGTACACAAGTGGAGTTGGCACAATACCAATATTTATTACCAAGATTGACAAGAATGTGGACTCACCTTGAACGTCAAAAAGGGGGGATTGGAATGAGAGGTCCTGGTGAAACACAAATTGAAACGGATAGAAGGATTATTAACGATAAAATTGCGTTATTAAAAAAGAAGTTAGAGAAAATTGATAAGCAAAGTCATACGCGCAGGAAAGGGAGGCAGGACATGATACGAGTTGCCTTAGTTGGGTATACCAATGCAGGGAAATCAACTTTAATGAACACCCTATCAAAGTCCGATATATTTGCGGAAAATAAATTATTTGCTACTTTGGATACCACTGTTCGGAAAGTAGTAATTGGGAATTTACCTTTTTTACTAACCGATACAGTTGGGTTTATTCGTAAACTTCCTCATCAGTTGGTGGAAAGTTTTAAATCTACTTTGGATGAGGTGCGTGAAGCAGATTTTTTAGTCCATGTAGTGGATATTGCAAATCCTAAATTTGAAGACCAAATAGAGGTTGTAAACAAAACCATTATTGAAATTGGGGTAACGGACAAACCTATGTTAATTGTATTCAATAAAATTGATGCTTATACTTTTACGCCAAAAGAGGAAGATGATTTAACACCAATATTGCCTGAAAACATATCCTTGGAAGAATTGAAAAAAACTTGGATGGCAAAATTAGATGGAGAAAGCATGTTTATTTCCGCCTTAAATAAAACTCATTTTGATGAGTTAAAAGATGTACTTTATGCTAAAATTAAGCAATTACATGAGGTAAGGTATCCTTACAATAACTTTTTATATTAAGCAAAACTCTGCAAGTCGGAAAGCTTTTTATAATGTCCGTTTTGTGCAATCAATTCTTGGTGTGTTCCTCTTTCAATAATACAGCCCTTATCTAATACTAGTATTTCATCTGCATTTTGTATGGTGGATAGTCTATGCGCAATTACTAGTGATGTACGGGAGTGCATTAATTTATCTAAAGCGTCCTGTACTAAGCGTTCGGATTCTGTATCTAAGGAAGAAGTGGCTTCATCCAAAATTAATATTTCAGGGTTTTTTAGGATTGCTCTGGCAATGCTCAATCTTTGTTTTTGTCCTCCTGAAAGTTTGTTTCCTCTATCGCCAATATTGGTGTGGTAACCGTTTTCCGTTTCCAGAATAAAGTCATGGGCATTTGCAATTTTGGCAGCTTCCATTACTTCTTGCTCGCTAGCCTTAGTATTACCTAGGCGGATGTTGTTGAAGATAGTATCGTTAAACAAAATAGACTCTTGACTTACAATTCCCATTAAGGCACGCAAGTCATGTAAAGAAATTTCTTTTATATTGTTTTTGTCAATAAGGATTTCCCCTTGATTGATGTCATAAAATCGTGCCAATAAATCAGCTAAAGTTGATTTCCCACTTCCTGATTGCCCAACTAAAGCAATCATTTTTCCTTTACCAATGCTAAAGTTAATATCCTTTAATACTTCTTGTTTTTCATAGGAAAAGGATAGGTTATTAAACTCAATTTGGTTGTTCAGTAATTTTATTTGTTTCGGATTTTCAACATCAACAATTTCATTTTCAGCATCCAGTATTTCATAGACTCTCTGTGCTGAAGCACTTCCTTTTTGTATGAGATAATAGGAAGTAGTTAAGGACTTTGCAGGAGGTATAATTTGTGAGAAAATAAGAATGTAGCCAATAAATTCTTGTGCATTTAGTCCACCATCAGTATTTAGTACAAGCTGCCCACCAAACCACATAACGATAACCATAACAATAGTACTCAAAAACTCACTCATAGGAGAGGATAAATCTTTTTTCCTCAATAATTTTGTCATGATGCTTTTGTAGTCGGTACTTTCTTTTTCAAAGTTTTTATTGATGTGGCTTTCAGCATTAAATCCTTTAATAATTCTGAGTCCTGATATATTTTCATCTATGATGGATACTAAATCTCCCATTTTATTTTGCCCTCTGTCAGATGATTTTTTTAATGACCTACCAATAACCCCAATAATAATTCCGGTTACAGGAAGGAGTAGAATAACAAAAGTGGTAAGCAGTGGGCTTATAAAAATTAAGGTTGCTAAATAGACAATTATATTTAAAGGGTCCTTAAATATCATTTCCAAGGAGCTCATAATTGACCATTCTATTTCTACTAGATCAGATGTCATGCGAGCCGTAATATCTCCTTTTCGTTTTTCAGTAAAAAAAGGAAGTGGTAAGGAAATTACTTTTTTGTGCAAATCCATACGCAAATCGTGTACTACTCCATTTCTAATTGGTGTTAAAAAGTAAAGCGATAAATAACGAAACAGATTTCGGAAAAAGAAGGTAACTAGCACCAAAATACAAATAAAAAGTAAGGCCTCTACCTTTCCTTTTTCATCAACAATGGAACTTATGATGGCATAAAAATTGTCTTTTATAGTGGTTGCGTCAAAGCTTAATGGTGGTGGGTTGTATACCTTTTCTTGTGTTTCAAATAATATTCCTAAGAATGGAATTACCATTGTTAAGGACACTAATGAAAATAAAACACTTAATATATTGAACAGAATATTCAGCAGTGCAAAGGGCAAATAAGGCTTTATGTATTTTAAAATTCGGAAGAAATAATGCATGAAGCAAAAGTAGGGAATATTCTGTATTTTTGCACTTATGGAATCAACAAGACAAAAAAAAGTATCGCGTTTAGTTCAGAAAGAACTTTCTGTAATTTTTCAGCAACAAGCACAAGAGATATTAGGGAACGTTATGGTGAGTGTAACCATTGTTCGTATTTCTCCTGATCTGGCAGATGCCAATGTTTTTTTAAGTATTTTCCCTGTTGATGATCCTGCTGAGGCACTTAAAGTAGTGAAAAGTAACACGATTATGATTCGTAAAAAACTGGGAGAGAGCGTAAGACATCAATTGCGAATAGTGCCTGCATTACAATTTCATTTGGATGATTCAGCAGCTTATGCTGAAGAAATTGATAGACTTTTGAAAAAATAGATTCGAATGAATTTCCCATTTTTTATTGCTAAACGCTATTTTACAACTAGTAAAAGCAGCAGTTTTGTGCATATAATTTCTTGGGTTTCCCTGTTTGGTGTAGCCATTGGTACGGCTGCTCTTATTTTGGTGCTTTCGGTTTTTAATGGTTTTGAGAATTTGGTACTTAGTATGTATAATTCCTTTGATCCACACTTAAAGATTACTGCTGCTGAAAGTAAAACTTTTAATCCTGAACAAGCAAAAAACTTATTACTTACTGTTGATGATATAGAAACCTCCGCTTTGGTGTTGGAAGAAAAAGTACTCTTAAAATATCAAGAAAAAGAATACATAGCCACTGCAAAAGGTGTAAGTGAGGAGTATTTGCAAATGACAAATTTTGATTCCTTACTGGTTGATGGAGAATATATTAATGATTTTGAAAGCAATAATGTAGCGGTTGTTGGTAGGGGAGTTGCTTATTATTTATCCATGGGAATTGGATCTATGTTTGAGCAATTGAAAGTATTTGTTACCAGCAGAAATTCAAAAACTTTATTGAACCCTGCAACTGCTTTTAAGCAATCATCAGTAGTGCCTGTAGGTGTTTTTGGGGTGCAATCTGAAGTAGATGCAAAGTATATTATTACCCCTTTATTATTTATACAGCAGTTATCCGAACGCAACAATGAAGTTTCAGCTATTGAAATAAAACTGAAAGATGAAGGGAAGATGTTAGTTTTACAAGAAAAATTGCAAACAGTTCTTGGGGATAAATACAAAGTTGAAAATCGTTTAGAACAACAGGATTTTCTCTACAAAATACTGAATACTGAAAAGCTAGCTGTTTTCTTAATCCTTACTTTTATTATGATAATTGCAACCTTCAATATAGTAGGGGCGCTTAGTATGCTTATGCTGGACAAGAAAAAAGACATTAGTACGCTTAGGAGTTTGGGTTGTACCCTGCAGGATATTCAATTTCTATTTTTCAAAAAGAGTATGCTAAATATATTGTTAGGTATGGCTATCGGTTTGTCTATCGGTTTAGGACTTGCTTTCTTGCAACAAACCTTTGGATTTATAAGTATGGGAGGTGGTAGTTTTGTTGTCAATACTTACCCTGTTACTATTGTATTTGCTGATGTTGTATTGGTAAGTATTACCGTATTAATTATTGGAGTTTTAGCTTCTTGGTATCCTGCTAGAGTGCTTGGTAGGAGGTTGTTTTAAGTATTCTATTTTAGTGCTAGAAATTAAATAGACACTAAAGTTCACATATTTTATTATATGTATAATCGTGAAAATTGCATAAAAAAACAATGATTTTCACGATTTAGAGTCTATAATAGTGAAAAATATATTATTTTTGTTTTATGGCAAACAAGTAGTGTTATTAGTAATTACAGTAATAATACTGAGTATTGCAGTAATTATGTCTTGCTTAACTATGCAGTTGCCTTTTGTTTTTAACGCATCTGTACATTCGCAAACTCCACAGCAACTTTATCTAGTATTGCATGTACTTCTTCAGGGCTGTCGCTTGTTACCATCTTTATGCGGTAATCTTTAAAATGAGGAATGCCTTTAAAATAGTTGGTGTAGTGGCGTTTCATTTCAGCTATACCCAATATTTGTCCTTTCCACTCGATTGAATGTTTTAAGTGTTGTTTGCAGGCAATTACTCTATCCTCTATAGTAGGTGGTGCTAAATGTACACCTGTTTTTAGGAAATGTTTTATTTCGTTAAATATCCAAGGGTAACCAATGGCAGCACGGCCAATCATTACGCCATCCACTCCATATTTATTCTTTACTTCTAGTGCTCTTTCTGGAGTATCAATATCTCCATTTCCAAAGATAGGAATATGCATTCTAGGATTATTTTTTACATCACCTATTAAAGTCCAATCGGCTTCTCCCTTATACATTTGCTTACGGGTACGCCCATGAATGGATAGTGCTTGTATCCCTACATCTTGCAGTTGTTCGGCAACATCAACTATGTATTGCGTGTTTTCGTCCCACCCCAAGCGTGTTTTTACGGTAACGGGTAAATCGGTAGCATTTACAATTTCCTTGGTCATAGCAACCATCTTTGGGATGTCGAGTAGTATTCCTGCTCCAGCACCTTTTTTAGCTACTTTTTTTACTGGGCAACCAAAGTTGATGTCAATAAATTCAGGCTTTGCGGCTGCACATATTTCAGTTGCTTTTCGCATGGATTCAATATCATAACCAAAAATTTGTATCCCAATTGGGCGTTCAAAATCATAGATGTCCAACTTCATTACACTTTTGTCTGCATCACGAATTAAGCCTTCTGATGAGATGAATTCAGTGTACATTACATCAGCACCATTTTGCTTGCATAAAGCACGAAACGGAGGATCACTAACATCCTCCATTGGTGCTAGCAACAAGGGGAATTCCCCTACATCAATATTTCCTATCTTTACGCCCATAATTATTGCAAAAATACACATTAATGGGATTTAAAGGGATATTTAAAGACAAGTCATCAGGAACAAAAGTGGGCTTACTATTTTTATTGATAGTTGTATCGGTTATATTACACAATTTATTAGCAAGATTTTGTATTATAACTTTTTCAGATGTAGAATTGGTTGCGGTAGATTTTATGAAATTTACCAATCAATCTAGAATTGATGTAGTAAAGTTTGTTCAGCTATTAAGCTCAATAGGTTTGTTTGTTGTACCAGTATTACTTTACGCTTATTTGTGTGATTTTAATTTAAAACTCAATTTTAATTTCAATAGGCAAACGCTTTTACTGGCTATTGCTATTATGTTGTTGATTAATCCTTTTATAGCTTTTATATATGAATGGAATATGAGCCTTAACTTTCCTGAATGGATGATGTATTATGATAAAAAGGCTGAGAATATTACTAAGTATTTCTTAAGAATGAATACTGTGGGGGATTTAGCTTTTAACCTATTAGTATTGGCTATTGTACCTGCAATTGGGGAGGAGTTATTATTTAGAGGGTACTTGCAACAAACATTCACCAAATGGTTAGGGAAACCTCATGTAGCTATTATCATTACAGCTGTTTTGTTTAGCGCAATCCATATGCAGTTTCAAGGATTTTTACCAAGGTTTGCATTAGGTTTATTGCTTGGTTATTTCTTTTATTGGAGTGGCTCGCTTTGGTTACCAGTATTGGCTCACTTATTAAATAATGCTATGGCAGTAACTTTTGCTTATCCTAAACTTTCGGATTATGCTTACCTTACTGAAAATACAGCAACATGGCAACAAGCCTTTTTTAGTTTCATGGCAGTAGGCTTATTGATTATCCTCCTTCAGAAAAATTTGAGTATAAAAAAAGGCTGATAATATATCAGCCTCATTTTTATAATCTAATGTCTTAAATTAGTAGTCTCCTTTTCGGGTAGAGTAATTAATTTTAAGTGCATTTGCTTTTCTAAGTTCTTGCTTTACATCAGAAATAATTCCCATTTTTACAGTCTCATCTGCCTTGATAGATGTAGTCATGTAAGGAATTTCTTTCTCGTCTCTAGCCTCACGCTCAGTTGCAATAAATTCTTGTATTTCACCTACCTCAGCAAAAGCATCATTCAATTGAATACGAGCAGCACTACCATAAGAAGCTTGCATTCTTTTAACTGGTGAACCAATATAAATATAGCTTACTAATGATTTCTTTTCCATCTTTTTTATCTCAGTAGCTTTTGGTGTAACAACACTTACGAATAAAGTTGTTTCACGCATTACTGTAGTTACCATAAAAAAGAAAAGTAACATAAATACAATATCTGGTAAGGATGCAGTTGATATAGCTGGCATTCCTTTTTTTCCTCCTTTTCTGAATTTACTCATTATGAATCTCCTCCAATATTTTTTGGTTCCGCTTCAGATATTTTCTGAGGGTACATTTTCCTGATTTCCTTCATTTGTGTCTTGTTCAAATCAGCATAGCGCTCGCCAAATTTATTCAATGCAGCTTTATTTCTTAACTCATTATAGGCAGCAGCAAGTTCATTTTGTACACGAATATAAGTCATGTACTCAGTCCCTCTGTCATTCTGTAATGAGATAATTGCTTTTTCAGGGTTTTCTGATGAATTAGGATCTTTTCCATTATTATCTATAAAGTCCTTAGCATCACCTCTAAGTTGTGAGATATCCATTAATTCTCCTTCAACCAATAATTGATTGTTGGCATTAATCAGTACAACATAAATATTTTTAGCATGAATTTGAGAATCATCTTCTATTTGCTCATCTTCAGGCATAGGCGGTAGTTTTCGAGCAATACCCGTATCCACATCCATAGTAGTAGTTACCAAGAAAAAGATAAGCAGCAAGAAGGCAATATCTGCCATTGATCCTGCATTAATTTCGGGTAACCCTCTTCTTGAACTAGCCATTATTTAGCAAATGCTTTTGATAATTCAGCATACAATACAGCACCAATTGCACCAATAGCTAATAGGTAAAATGTAGTTAATCCCATTCCTACTTGCTTAGCTGTTGAAGCCGTAATTTCATATTTTTCGTACGAACCTAATACTTCATCAGAAGACATAAGGTAAGATATTAGAATAATAAGTATAAGTCCACCAATACTATATAATGTCTTTTTTGCATTATTCGTTTTTTGCATCATTTTTTTAATGCCAAAACCGATAGCTGCCAATGCTGCAAAAGCAATCATTAGGTAGGTTAATATAATTCCGATATTAATTAAACTATCCATGCTTATTTGTTTTTAACTAATAAATCAACTAAAGAGATAGAAGCATCTTCCATTGAGTTTACTATTGAATCTACTTTTGCAATTAAGTAGTTATAAAAAATCTGTAGGATCATTGCTACAATAAGACCAAATACAGTCGTTAAAAGTGCAACTTTAATACCACCAGCTACTAATGATGGAGAAATATCTCCTGCTGCTTCAATAGCATCAAAGGCTCCAATCATACCAATTACTGTACCCATAAATCCTAACATTGGTGCAAGAGCAATGAATAATGAAATCCAAGATAATCCTTTTTCTAAAAGTCCCATTTGAACTGAACCGTAAGCAACAATTGATTTCTCAACCATATCTACTCCTTCATCAGAACGCTCTAACCCTTGATAGAATATAGATGCAACAGGTCCTTTTGTATTTCTACATACCTCTTTAGCAGCATCAACTCCTCCTGCTTGTAAAGCTCCTTCAACATCATTTAATAGTTTATCAGTATCAGTAGTTGCCATGTTTAAGTAGATGATTCTTTCAATTGCTAAAGCTAATCCTAAGATTAAACATAACAATACAATCCCCATAAACCCAGGCCCTCCTTCAATAAATTTTTGTTTGATAATTTGGTGAAAAGATGCTTCTTCAACAACTTCTTCTGTAGCTACTTCTTCAACTTGTGCAGGAACTTCTTCAGACACTACTTGAGTATCTGCTACCTGTTCTGTTGCAATAGTATCATTTGCATCTTGTGCATAAACAGTGTAAGTCCCAGCAAGGAATAATCCTAAAAGGGCGATTAAGGCAAATTTGTTTTTCATTTTTGTTTAAATTTTAGTGTAATTAAATTTTAGTGTGGCAAATTTATAAAAATATTATAAAGCGGCCTGATATCTCTTATTAACTTCCTCCCAGTTGATTACATTAAAAAATGCATTGATATAATCAGGGCGTCTATTTTGATAGTTTAAATAGTAAGCGTGTTCCCAAACATCCAAACACAATACTGGGGTACAACCGCATTGGTCATCCATTAATGGGTTATCCTGATTTGCAGTAGACGAAACTTTTAACTTCCCATCTTTTACTCCTAACCAAGCCCATCCTGAACCAAATCTTGTTCCTGCTGCTGTAGAGAAAGTATTTTTAAATTCTTCAAATGAACCAAAAGCATTATTTATTGCATCAGCAATTGCTCCTGTTGGCTCTCCTCCTCCGTTTGGGCTCATTGATGTCCAAAACATATTATGATTGAAATACCCTCCACCATTATTTCTTGCTCCACCACTTAAGCCTGGAGTAGCACAAATTTCTTCAATAGTTTTTCCTTCTAAATCAGTTCCTGCAATTGCATTGTTTAGGTTGTTTGTATATCCGTTATGGTGTTTGCTATGGTGAATCTCCATAGTTCTAGCATCAATATGTGGCGCTAATGCATCATAAGCGTAAGGTAATTTTGGTAATTCGAATGACATAATATTTTGTTTTTTAGTTATTTATAATAGTATTTGCCAAGCATCTTCTGCTTTTCTTTGGCTTAATAATTCTTTGGCTAAGATATGTTTTTCTTCTGTACTTTTTTTATCTCTAAGGTTAAACTCTTTTTTCTCAGGAATATTTTCTGCTGAAGCTAAAATTGCTAATTCATTTCCTGTTAGTATGCTAGAGTTTCTAATTTCTTCAGGTAATTTATCTATTCCCATTCCCATTCTAGAGATAGGTTTTGCTATTTCATAAAGCGATTCCTTTGTTGTTTTTCCGTACCAATTTGCTCCCAATCGGCTAACTATATTTAGTTTGAACGGATCAATTGCATTATTTTCATCTAATACTTCAGTATCAATATGCATTTTTAGAATTTCACAAAGCACCAAACTTCCTGCACCTCCTTCTTCTCCTAAAGTAATCACTTCATTTACTTTACATTCAAAATTTATTGGTGATTCTTTGATTCTTGAAGGAGTAATTAAATCTGATTCTACTTCAGTAAATCCTGCTTTTTCAAACTCATTTATTTCTGAATCAAAATCGCATGAAGCCAAAGAAACCTGTTGCGCAATATCTTCTGTTACTAAGGAAATAACACATTCTTTAACTTGATGAACATTGTCCAAAGTATGTTTTGATGTATTGTTTCTTACCCTTCTCACGGGTGAAAAAACTAAAATAGGAGGATTTACAGAAAATACATTGAAAAATGAAAAAGGACTTAAATTTTTATTTCCTTCAGCATCAATTGTACTTACAAAAGCGATTGGCCTTGGTGTTACAGCAGCTGATAAATATTGGTATAAACCAGCCGTTTCTCCTGATTTTACATCTATTGTTTTAATCATTTTTTAAGTTTTAATAGCGAATGATTGCTTTCTGCTTTTACAATCGTATTGGTTATTTTCCCTAGTCCTTCAATTTGCATTTCAATTTCATCTCCTGCTTGTATCCACCTTTCTTTATAGTCAGGATTTGCTCTTTTTCCTGTTCCGTTTAATTCCAACAAACATCCTTTACCAACAGTTCCCGATCCAATTACATCTCCTGGGAAAAGCTCTACACCATAAGATGCCCTCTCAATAATTTCAGCAAAAGTCCAATTCATATCTTTTGCATTTCCTTCAGATAATAATTCTCCATTCACATAACAGCTCATTTGTAAATCGTATTTTTTGCCAAAAGCAGTATCAATACTTTTGCTTTCTAATTCATCAGGAGTCACTAAATAAGGACCAATTACATTTGCAAAATCTTTTCCTTTTGCAGGACCTAAGTTTAGTTTCATTTCTTCCATTTGCAATCTTCTTGCACTTATATCATTTAATATGCAAAAGCCAGCAATGTGCTTATCAGCATCTTTGGATAAGATATTCTTACCTCCCTTACCTATTACTATGGCGAATTCTAATTCGTAATCCAATCTATGAAAGTGGTCGGGCATGAGTTCTATTTTTTGTCCATCACCAAACATAGCATTGTGGTTTGAAAAATAAAAAACAGGAAATTCATCAAATTCTGGAATCATCTCAACTCCTCTATTTTTACGAGAGGTTGCTACATGTTGCCTAAAAGCGTAAGCATCTCTAAAAGAAGTAGGTTTTGGAATTGTAGCCAATAACTTTACATCAGATAATTGATCGATTTTATTGGGGTTTTTGGAAATAAATACCTTTGCAGTTTCCATCCAATTTTTATTTAAAATTAACTCAACTATTGAATTGGAGCTACAACAATCATTTAAATTTTGGATTATATCTCCCTCAATTGCACCAAACAAATGTTGTACGCTATTCGGTTTTATGTAACTGACTAATTTCATCTTGTTGCAAAAGTATCATTTTTATATTTTTAGTATCACTTTAATCATCTTTTGTTTGATGGTAAAAACCTATATTTGCAAAAAATAATTTACAATGCCAAGATATCATAGCTTAGGAAAAATGCCTCATAAAAGGCATACAACCTTCCGAAAAGAGGATGGAAATATCCATTATGAAGAGCTTTTTGGAACCATTGGTTTTGACGGAATGTCTTCCCTTGTATATCATTTGCATAGGCCAACACAGGTTAAAGATATTAAGGATGCTTATTCAGTTGCACCAGAAATAGCAGTGGATAAAAACTTAAAATCCTATATGTTAAATGGGTTTGAAGCCCCTAAAGTTGCTGATCATTTAGAAAGTAGAATTTCCATTATGGTAAATAATGATTTGAATATTTTGCTTTCTGCTCCAACTAACTTGGAAGAAGATTATTTTTATAAAAACACAGATGGAGATGAAGTTATTTTTGTGCATAAAGGCACAGGAACACTCAGGACTTTTGTTGGAAATATTAAGTTTAAAGAAGGTGATTATTTAGTAATTCCTAGAGGAATGATTTACACTATGAGGTTTAATTCTGCTGAAAACAGATTATTTATTGTGGAATCGTACACTCCAGTTTATACGCCAAAAAGATACAGAAATCATTTCGGGCAATTGTTAGAGCATTCTCCATTTTGTGAAAGAGATTTAAGAGTGCCAGAAGAATTGGAAACTCATGATGAACTAGGTGATTTTGTAATAAAAATTAAAAAGGAGCAAATGATTCATGAGTATACTTATGCATCGCATCCTTTTGATGTAGCAGGTTGGGATGGATATAATTATCCTTATGCATTTTCAATTCATGATTTTGAACCTATAACTGGAAGGGTACATCAACCACCACCAGTACACCAAACTTTTGAAACAAGCAGATTTGTAATTTGCTCTTTTGTTCCAAGAATGTACGATTATCACCCAGAATCTATTCCTGCACCTTACAACCATTCTAATATCGATTCTGATGAAGTTCTATATTATGTAGCTGGCGATTTTATGAGTAGAAACCATGTAGATGAAGGGTATATTTCCTTGCATCCTGCAGGAATTCCACACGGACCACATCCTGGTGCAGCAGAAAGAAGCATTGGGAAAACAGAAACAGATGAATTGGCAGTAATGGTAGATACCTTTGCTCCACTAAAATTAACAAAAGCAGCTATTGAACTTTCGGATGGAATTTACCATCAGTCATGGCTTGAAAATAAACATTAAAAGATGAGAGACGACTTAACAAAAATCAATAACACGACTTATTCCTTGGATAAAATTTTTTCTGATGCAAAAGATTTTTTACCTTTATTAGGAACAGATTATGTAGAGTATTATGTAGGAAATGCAAAACAAGCAGCTCACTATTATAAGACAGCTTTAGGGTTTCAATCTTTAGCTTATGCTGGGTTGGAAACAGGAATTACAGATAGAACTTCTTATGTTGTAGTTCAGGATAAAATACGAATTGTACTTACTACACCTATGCCAGGAGATAATAATGAGATTTTTGATCACATTAAAAAACATGGTGATGGAGTAAAAGTGATTGCCCTATGGGTAGATGATGCAACAAAAGCTTGGGAAGAAACAACAAGTAGAGGTGCAGAATCTTATTTTGAACCAAGAACAGAAAAAGATGCTGATGGAGAAATGGTAAAGTCTGGAATTAATATTTATGGAGATACTGTTCATGTTTTTGTTGAGCGTAAAAACTATAATGGAACTTTTATGCCAGGGTTTGAAAAGTGGGAATCACATTATAATCCTGAGCCAGTAGGATTGAAATACATTGACCATATGGTAGCCAATGTAGGTTGGAATGAAATGAATATCTGGGAGAAATTTTACAATGAGACTATGGGGTTTGCAAACCTAATTACTTTTGATGATAAAGATATTTCTACTCAATACACTGCCTTAATGAGTAAGGTAATGACCAATGGAAATGGGAGGGTAAAATTCCCAATTAATGAGCCGGCAAAAGGAAAAAAGAAATCGCAAATTGAGGAATATTTGGATTTTTATAATGGACCAGGAGTACAACATGTTGCGGTTGCTACTGATGATATTGTAGGTACGGTTTCAGCAATGAAAGCAAGAGGAGTAGAATTTTTATATGTGCCAGGAGTATATTACGATACAGTTGGTGAAAGGGTAGGAGAGATTGCTGAGGATATGGCAATTTTGAAAAAACATGGAATTTTAGTGGATAGAGATGATGAAGGTTATTTGTTGCAAATCTTCACCAAACCATTAACGGACAGACCTACTTTATTCTTTGAAATCATTCAAAGAAAAGGAGCTCAATCATTTGGGAAAGGAAACTTTAAAGCATTGTTTGAATCTATAGAAGCAGAACAAGAAAGAAGAGGAACTTTATAATATGTTAAAGATAGGAGATAAAGCCCCAGGAATAAATTCCATTGACCAGAATGGAGAAGCAATTACTTTAGAACAGTTTAAAGGAAAAAAAGTTGTATTGTATTTTTACCCAAAGGATATGACTCCAGGATGCACCGTTCAATCCTGTAATTTAAGGGATAACTACCAAATGCTTTTAGATAAGGGGTATGTAGTATTGGGTTGCTCGGCTGACAGTCCTGAAAGGCACATTAAGTTTATTGAAAAACACGAATTACCTTTTCCACTTATTTCTGATGAAAGTAAAGAAGTGCTAAATGCTTATGGAGTTTGGGGGCTTAAAAAGTTTATGGGAAAAGAGTACATGGGGATAATACGTACTAGTTTTGTGATAGATGAAAATGGAGTAATAGAAGATATTATCACTAAGGTAAAAACGAAAGAGCATACTGCTCAGATTATTAAATAAGCTCCTGTTTTGTACCTATTGTACATTAAGTAATTATATTGTTATTTTGCGATTATCTAACTCAAAATTTTAATATTATGAAAAGTACAATACTTATTAGCGCCTTTGTTTTATGTTTTCAAACTTTATTTGGACAAATACAAGCAATAACTAGTGGTGGTGTAAAAGTTGTTTTAAATGAAAATGGTTCTTGGAAATATATAGAAGACAATAAAGTAAATGCTGATAATGGGGACTTAGGAATCTGGGAGGTGAAATATTTTGTTGATGATTTTGGAGATCCTACTAACTCAGGTTATATTACAAATTCTGACATGTTAACTGGAATGTTTAGTAATTCAGCAACATCAAATTCAGATTTATCTTTATATTTTATTGTCTCAGATTCGGCAAATGTAGCTGTTAAATTATTTGAGTATGGGAGAAGTGAAGTGAAAGCTTATTCTACAGATTATTACACAGTTAAATTGAAGGATTCAAATGGAGATATTGTTTCAATGTCTGGTACAATTTATAAAGGAGGTAATAGATTGTATATTGACCCAAGTCACAAGAAGAAGCATGTTAGCAAAATGCATCAAATTTTAATGAAAGGAGGTAAGGTAACATTATCTATAAAGGAATCAGATTCTCTTACTAGTTATAAATTTTCTGTTGATTGTACTGGTTATAAAAATGCGTTCAATAAACTTTTTCAATAAACTCTAAAACAACAACCTAAACACCTCTTCAATTTTCCCATACTGTACAATTTCAATGTTAAAGCCTTTGGCGTTAAATTTATTGTACTTGGAAATAATGATTTGTTTGTAGCCTAATTTTTCGGCTTCTGCAATTCTGCTTTCAATTCGGTTTACGGCTCGTATTTCACCACTTAATCCTATTTCTCCTGCAAAGCAAGTTAAGGTGTCAAGTGCAACATCTTTGTCAGAGGAAAGGATAGAGCAAACTACTGCCAAATCAATGGCAGTATCATCAATTTTTATTCCTCCTGTAATATTCAAAAAGACATCTTTAGCTCCTAATCTAAAACCACATCTTTTTTCCAAAACGGCTAAGAGCATGTTCATTCTTTTGGTGTCAAAACCTGTTGCCGACCTTTGTGGATTTCCGTAAACTGCCGAACTCACTAAGGATTGTATCTCCACTAAAAGCGGACGAGCACCTTCAATATTAGCAGCAATTCCAACTCCACTTGTTGCCTCATCTCTTTCGGATATTAGTATTTCGGAAGGGTTACTCACTTCTCTCAATCCCTCTTGGTTCATTTCATAAACTCCTAGTTCAGATGCTGAGCCGAATCGGTTTTTTATAGTTCTCAGTATTCTATAAACATAGTTTCTGTCACCTTCAAATTGCAGAACGGTATCTACCATGTGTTCTAATATCTTTGGTCCTGCAATTGCACCATCCTTATTAATATGGCCGATTAAGAAAACAGCCGTTCCTGTTTCCTTGGCATACTTTATAAGTTCGGCTGTACATTCTCGTATCTGAGAAACTGAACCTGGTGAGGATTCTATATGAGCAGTATGTAAAGTTTGTATGGAATCAACTACAAGTATATCGGGTTGTAATTGTTCTATTTGCTGAAAGATATTTTGAGTTGAGGTTTCTGTTAAAATATAACAGTGTTCAGAGTTTTTGTTGATGCGTTCAGCACGCATTTTTATTTGCTTTTCACTTTCTTCCCCTGACACATAAAGTATTTTTTTACTTTTTGAACTCAGTGCAAATTGTAATAGTAATGTTGATTTCCCTATTCCAGGATCTCCTCCTAAAAGGATAAGTGATCCAGGTACAATTCCACCACCTAAAACCCTGTTCAGTTCTTTGTCATTAGTGATAATTCTTTTTTCATTGCTGTAATCAATATCACTAACTAAGGTTGGTTTGTTTATTTTTTCAGATTTAAATCCTACTTTATTATCACTTTCTTTTGTAAGGACTTCCTCAACAAAGGTATTCCACTCATTACATTGTGGGCATTTTCCTAACCATTTTGGGGATTGTGTACCACAGCTTTGGCAAAAAAAAGCAGATTGAATTTTCTTTTTTGCCATTAAGAGTTTTTGATTTTATCAATAATATTGGTACTTGAAAATCCATCTACAAAAGGAACAAGTATTACTTTTCCACCATTTTTTTGAACGATTTCATGCCCTACAATAGTCTTAATTTCATAGTCGCCACCCTTTGCTAAAACATCAGGAACTAAAGTGCTGATTAAGTTAATTGGTGTTTCTTCTGAAAATAACACAACAGCATCAACAAAACTAAGAGAAGCCAATAAAATTGCTCTAGATTGTTCATTGATTATAGGGCGATCATCTCCTTTTAATTTTTTGATAGAACTATCAGAATTGAGCCCTATAATGAACTTACTTCCTAAGTCGGCAGTACGAGCCAAGACTTCAATATGTCCTCTGTGTACTATGTCAAAACAGCCATTGGTAAATACTACTTTTTCTCCTGAATTTTTCCAAGATTCAACTTGAGTTTTTAATTCTTCAAGGGTAAATATTTTATTCTTTAAAGTATTAAGATGCGACATTGCTTTTCTTTTTAGATAAAAATAAAACTAGCAATCCTACTGAACCCATAATAATTGCTACTAAAGTCTGTGCTACATGTACTATAGTTGGGAATAATAAAGCTGGGTTTGTTGGGTCGCCTTCTTCTCCTAAAAATACCATTCCTACTCCAAGTACAGAAAGACCTATCATTACAATTGCGTGATAAGACCCTACTCCTCCAGGGGTAGGAATAACCATACCTATTCCTCCTAGTACTAATAGGAACAATCCATCACTAGCAGTTAGGTGAGAAGTTTCATCCATGCAGAAAAAACAAATATAAGTCATTAGGAAATACATAATCCATATACTGAATGTTTGAAACCAAAAAGCTGACTTTCTTTTCATGTTTTTGATGCTTTTAAATCCTTCTTTTAGTCCGTCAATAAAGGATAAAACTTTCTCATAAAACTTTGATTTTTTAAGCCATTTCTTAGCAAAGTAAAAGAGAACACCTCCTCCTACTAGGATTCCTAAAAGCATAAATAGTTTATCATTTCCTGTACTTTCAGTTTGCTGTGCTTGTAGGGTAGTGTAGAATTTAAAAATATCATTAAACTTTAAAACTACCGTTAAAAAGATAAGAGAAATAAGGAATACAAAATCAATTACTCTTTCAATAAGTATAGTGCCGAAAAGCTTGTCTACTGGCACTTTTTCCACTTGATTAAGTGCTGTACATCTTGATATTTCTCCTGCTCTTGGTATAAACATATTGGTAAAGTATCCTACTGAAACAGCAGATATACTATTGAGTTTTGATGACTTGTATCCTAGTGCATCAATGAGTACTATCCATCTTAAACCTCTACTTACATAAGCCCATCCACCAAAAACCATGGATAATAATACCCATTTCCCATCTACTTTTTGTATTTCTTTTACTAACTGAACAGGGTCTTGATTCTTAAAAAGTAAGTATAGAATTCCGAATGCAAACCCTAAGGAAGCAATGTATTTTACTATTTTTAAAATGGTTTTTTTATTCACTTTGTAAAACTATAAAATTATATTATCAATTAATCGTACTCCTTCAATATATGCAGCTATGCAGATAGCATTTTGGTTTTTTGCTTCCCATTTAGTTATAGGAAGTAAGGTGTTTAAGGAAACAAAATCTATATATTCTAACTTAAAATGCGTGTTATTTTTGAATTGCTCCTGAATATATTTTTCTAAGGTAGGGATTGCTAACTCTTGGTTGTTTTTGCAATATTTTAAGCATTTATATACTAAGGTTGCCTCTTGTTTTGCTGAGGTTGAAAGTAATTCATTCCTTGAACTTTTTGCCAAACCACTTTCTTCTCTTATGGTTGGTATGCCAATAATTTGAATGTCAGATTCCATTTGTTTTGCTAACGCTTTTACGATTTGTAATTGTTGTAAATCTTTTTGTCCGAAAAATGCTTTTGTGGGATTAATAATGTTGAAGAATTTTTCAACTATAGTAGCCATTCCATTAAAATGTCCGGGCCTAAATTCACCTTCCATTCCTATTGTTAATGTTCCAAAATCAAATTCTTTTGCCTTTTCGCCATTTTTGTATAAATCAGCAATAGTTGGCGTGTATACAATGTCACAAGCTAATTGTTCTAGTTTTTCTAAGTCAGCTTTTAGGGTGTTAGGATAGTTGTCTAAATCACTAGCATTATTAAACTGAGTAGGATTTACAAAAATACTGCAAATAGTTATGTCGCATTGTTTTTTTGATTGTTCTACTATGGATAAATGTCCTTCATGTAAAGCTCCCATTGTTGGCACAAATCCAACCTTTTCTTCCTTTGTAAAAGAGAGTAAGAATTTTTGTAATTCTTTTTTTGTTTTAAAAATATGCATCTATCAGTAGTAAAATTGTACTTAATGGCGACAAAACTAAGAGAAAAGCTTTGATGTTTAGCTTTTTTTTCTATATTTTTGCAGACTAAAATTTTATTAATGGGAAAGAAGAGAGTATTGTATGTTTCACATGAGATAGTTCCATACACTGGGGAAACTACTATGGGTGAAGTAGCTAGTTTACTGCCTCAAAAAACACAAGAAAGCGGAAAAGACATTAGAATGTTTTTGCCAAAATTTGGTACTATCAATGAGAGAAGACATCAGCTACATGAAGTAATTCGCCTTTCAGGAATGAACTTGATTATTGATGATTTTGATCATCAGCTTATTATAAAAGTAGCTTCTATTCAGAAGTTAAGAATGCAAGTTTATTTTATTGATAATGATGAGTACTTCCCAAGAAAACAAATGTTTGAAAATGAGGATGGAAGTTTTATGACTAATAATGACGAGCGTATGATTTTCTATTGTAAGGGAGTTATTGAAACGGTTCGTAAATTAGGATGGAAGCCTGATGTTATCCATTGTCAAGGTTGGTTTACTTCTTTAGTACCAATGTATATTAAAAAATTATATGCTGGGGATCCTTTATTTGAGGATGTAAAAGTAATTTATTCTGTTTTTGATAATACTTTTGATGGGGTGTTGAGTGATACTTTACCTGAAAAATTATTATTTGAAGATTTAGAAGCTAAAGATGTTGATATGCTGAAAAAGCCAAATATCAACAATTTACATAAGCATGCAATTGATTATGCTGATGCAGTAGTTCAAGCAAGTGCTGAAATGGAAAAAGAGGTGTTAGATTATATTAAATCTTCAGAAAAGCCGTTCATGGAATATCCTGGGGCAGAAGATTATATTGATGCTTACCAAGAATTTTATGAGCAATTTATTGAAGAAGAGGAAGAGGTAGCATTAACAGAAAAATAACACATGAACAAAATCATATCATTAAGCCTAATTATTGGCTTAATTGCAGTATCCTGTACGGACCCTAACACAATTGGGTTAGAAGTACAGCCAACATCAGATAACATACTAATTAGCAGTGCAAATTTTGATGGATTAACTTCCGCTACTGAATCGGAAGATTCTTTGCGTACTGATGAAGCCCTTAATTTAATTTTGGGAAATGTTGCTATCGATCCTACTTTTACTAATAGTTCAGCTGGTTTTTATACTCAAATCTTATTGACTGAAAATAATACTAATTTAGGAGATAATCCTGTTGTTGATTCTGTAGTGTTGTCTTATACTTATTCAGGTTATTATGGAAAATTAGAAAATTTTACTAGCTTAGATGTTTTAGTGCTTCAAGATGATATCTATAAAGATTCAGTGTATTATTCTACATCTTACCCAATACCAACACCAGGAGGAATGTCTTATGTTGAATCTTTTTCAGTTTCTAATGATACAGAAAAACCACTTTTAAAAGTGAAATTAAACAATGACTTTGGGCAAGATATTCTGGATTTAGAGAATGAAGCCTTAAAGGATAATGAGGTTTTCTTAGAAAAATTTAAGGCAATAAGTGTTGTGACTAGTGCACAAAACACTATGCTGTACTTAAATCCTAATGGCTCAAATTCATTCTTGAAAATCTATTACCACAATGATGAAAGTGGTAGTGATACTTTGTCCTTAGATTTTGAATTAGGAGGTGATGCAGCTCGTATTAATTTGTTTAATCCTAAACCGCTTTCTAACTTAAATCAAGCTGATGATAAGGTTTACATTCAATCAATGGCAGGCTATAAAACTAAAATTACTGTTTCTGATTTAGCTGTACTGGCTGACACTTTAAAAGGAAAAGCAATCAATAAAGTAACTATGAGTTTTGATGTTGAACCTGGTTCAACAAGTGAATATGCAGCTCATGATAAATTGTTTTTAGTGCGTGTGAATGAGGAGGGTAAAAACGTATTCTTAACAGATTATACTATTGAGGGAGAAACGCATTTTGGCGGTAGATTAGAAGATGATAAGTATGTGTTTAACATTACTAGGTATTTCTATCAGTTATTGAATAACGACTCTTATACAAATGATTTGTATTTATTGCCAGCAGGTGCTGCTATTAATGCAAACAGAACAATCCTCTCTAAGGATATTAAACTTATTATTCATTATTCAAAATTATAAAATATGTGTGGAATTGTAGGCTATGTTGGGGGTAAGGATGCTTATCCTATTATTATTAAAGGATTAAAGCGTTTAGAATATAGGGGTTATGATTCTACAGGAGTTTCAATAGGAAATGAAAACGGAATTTCTTTATTAAAACAAAAAGGAAAGGTTGCTGATTTAGAAGCTTATGCAGCTGATAAAGATAAAAGTGGCTCAATTGGGATTGGTCATACAAGATGGGCAACTCATGGTGTTCCTAATCAGTTAAATGCACACCCTCATATGTCGGGTGATGGTAAATTATCAATTATTCATAATGGAATTATTGAAAATTACGCATCTATAAAGGTAGCCTTAGAAGCAAAGGGTCATACATTCAAAAGTGATACCGATACTGAAGTATTGGTACATTTGATTGAGGATATCAAAAACCATGAAAAAGTAAGTTTGTTTGAGTCAGTTCGTATGGCTTTGGCTGAGGTGATTGGTGCTTATGCAATTGTAGTGATGGAAGAGGGAGTGAATAATGAATTTATTGCGGCTCGTAAGGGTAGTCCTTTAGTAATTGGGGTAGGGCGTGATGAATATTATATCGCATCAGATGCAACACCAATTATTGAATATACTAATGAGGTAGTTTACTTGGAAGATGGTGAAATTGCTCGTGTAAATAGCGGAGAATCTTTAGAGATTAAAACTATTGAAAACGAAAGCAAAACTCCTTATGTACATGAGTTAGAAATGAGTTTAGATACTATTGAAAAAGATGGTTTCCCTCATTTTATGCTTAAAGAAATTTACGAGCAACCTAAAAGTATCCGTGACACTATGAGGGGGAGAATTAACCCTGATAATAAAGAGGTAATTCTCGGAGGTATTTCTGAGTACGAACAAAAAATAATGAATGCTGATCGTATCATTATTGTCGCTTGTGGTACTTCATGGCATGCTGGTTTAATTGGCGAGCATTTATTTGAAGATTTTGCAAGAATTCCGGTTGAGGTGGAATATGCTTCTGAGTTCAGATATCGTAATCCTATTATCCGTGAAACAGATGTTGTTTTAGCTATTTCACAGTCAGGGGAAACGGCAGATACTTTAGCTGCACTTGAGCTTGCAAAAGAAAAAGGAGCAACTATTTTAGGAATTTGTAATGTGGTAGGTTCTTCAATTCCTAGGTTAAATCATGCAGGAAGTTATACTCATGCTGGTCCAGAAATTGGAGTGGCATCTACTAAGGCATTTACAACTCAAGTTGTGGTACTTACTTTAATGGCTCTTAGGATTGGAAAGCAAAAAGGAATGATTTCAAATACGGATTACCATCAAATTATAACGGAATTGGAATTGATTCCTGAAAAAGTTGAAAAAGTATTAAAAACAAATAGCCAAATTGAAATAATCGCTCAGCAATTTAAGGATGCAACTAACTTCCTTTATTTAGGTAGGGGTTACAATTTCCCGGTTGCATTGGAAGGAGCGCTTAAGCTAAAAGAAATTTCTTATATCCATGCGGAAGGATACCCTGCTGCTGAAATGAAGCACGGACCAATTGCTCTTATTGATGATGAAATGCCGATTGTTGTTATTGCGACTAAAAAAGGTAATTACGAAAAGGTCGTCAGCAACATACAAGAAGTAAAAGCAAGGGGTGGTAGGCTTATAGCAATTGTAACTGAGGGAGATAAAACGGTTAAGGAACTAGCTGATTACTGCATAGAAATTCCGAATTGTTTTGAAGAGTTAACTCCACTTCTTTCCAATATTCCTTTACAATTACTATCTTATCATATTGCACTTTTAAGAGGATGTAATGTGGACCAGCCAAGAAATTTAGCTAAGTCGGTGACGGTTGAGTGATTTTGTATCCGATTTTTAGATTCTAAAACTTCCTTATTTAAATTGTAAATTCTTGTGATTGATTTTTAAGTGTTACCATTCACTTTAACTATTCCATTAAGTACTATGAATTGGTTTCAATGTTGAATGTTAGAACATAGGGGTTCCGACTAATATTATATTTCTAATAGTACTACATAAATACATGTGATGTTTCCGTGAGAATATTCGATTTAATCAACTAAATCCAAAAGTATGGGGGAGATAATCAAGATGTGTAAATCGTAAATTTTATTGGACATTAGACCGTGAACGTAGTTGAGATCTACTTCTCAATTATTAATTTTTTCTCTGTACTACCATCATCATATATCTCAATGAATAATATATTTGGTTGAGGTTTGGTTTCTTGACCTTTTATGTTGACTATTTTTTCAAGTTTTCTATCTGAAATTGAGGTAATTATATTTTCAATATTGGTTGTATTTTCATTTACAAAACTGATGTTATAATGATTCCAATAATTTATTTGGGTATTTTGTATAGTCCAATTAACACCCGAGTCAGTAGTTTTATACAAATTAGAACCAGACATATAATATCCAGTTGTTTCATTTATAAAATTGATGTTATAATGATTTCCATAATTCATATAGGTATTTTGTGTAGTCCAATTAACACCCGAGTCAGTAGTTTTATACAAATAAAAATCAGAAATATAATATCCAGTTGTTTCATTTACAAAACTGATGTTATAATGATTCCAATAATTTATTTGGGTATTTTGTATAGTCCAATTAACACCCGAGTCAGTAGTTTTATACAAATTAGAACCAGACATATAATATCCAGTTGTTTCATTTATAAAATTGATGTTATAATGATTTCCATAATTCATATAGGTATTTTGTGTAGTCCAATTAACACCCGAGTCAGTAGTTTTATACAAATAAAAATCAGAAATATAATATCCAGTTGTTTCATTTACAAAACTGATGTTATAATGATTCCAATAATTTATTTGGGTATTTTGTATAGTCCAATTAACACCCGAGTCAGTAGTTTTATACAAATTAGAACCAGACATATAATATCCAGTTGTTTCATTTATAAAATTGATGTTATAATGATTTCCATAATTCATATAGGTATTTTGTGTAGTCCAATTAACACCCGAGTCAGTAGTTTTGTACAAATAAAAATCAGAAATATAATATCCAGTTGATAATTGTCCAAATCCAATAAATGGTATAGTAAGTAATAGTATAAATAGTATTTTTTTCATACTCCAAACTTACAAGATTTACTCAGAATATCTGAAGATGTATTTAATATTTTCAATTTTAGAATCAAAACTTCTGTTAATTCTGTTTTCTCTAATCTTACCTTTACTGTAAATTGTGTAGATGTATGAATTCTTTAATATACTGTTTGTTCTTACACTCCGATAACCTTTTTCAGTTAGAATGTGTGATATTCTTCTATAACCAATTCCTCTTTCTTCCTTAAGGAACTTTACTAATCTATATAGTTTTTGTTGGTAGGTATTGTAATGAGATGTTTTTGTGAGTTTTGATGTTCTAATAATTAAATCAAATGATAAATCAATACTTTCAACTACTTTTGTTTTTGAATTTTCAGGAACAGAATCGGTGAGACCGAAACAGTTAAGTACTGTAGAATAACCTCCTAAAAATTAGGATTTCTCATTTATTTTTCGTTCTTATTGTAGTCTAATAAAATAGATTATGGAAAACGATAAATCATACTTTGAAAAGTATATTGAAGAATTGAAGTTTGTGCTCAATGCAATAGGTGTAGATCCTAAGGATGTTGAATTGTTAATTGAAGAGGTGTGGAAACCTGTTGAGCCAAAGGATTAACACCCACCCTCAGGCATAGGGGTTATAGTTCCATCTTTTTCATAACTTATGTATTTCAGGGATTTCCCATTTTCATCATAAGTAATTTCAACCTTCAATTCACCACTTTCATAGTAGGTTATCCATACCTTATCTTTTCTACTATATACCCAATCATCTGAGTACTTATATTGCCCTTCTTCTGTCAACTGTCCATCTTGGTTGTAGGTTTTTGAGCTACCAATCAGTTTTCCATTTTTGTAATTTAAGCTGGTCTTTATCGCCCATGCTCCATATTCATGAAAGTATTTGCATGAACCATTTCTCACCCCATCAGTATAGTTTATGATGGAAAGTAATCTCCCACTTGGGTAGTATTCTCGTTTTGTTTCTTGTTGCGAAAAAGCAAGTAGGGGGGCAATCAACAGGTATAAAAGTATTTTTTTCATAATTCAAAAACGAGATTAGAATTCACTTATTGCTCTTTGTATGTATTCATCCTCAGCACTTAAGATACTATAATACACATCATTATCCCAAAGGTTACGGCTGGTGGTTGCTTTTAGTAGGTTGCTAAAATACTTCAGCTCTGTATCGCCTAATTCCAGATTAAACTTGCCATCCTTTTGCTTTACAAAAGCTTTATATTGCAAGTAAATGTCTCTTGAATTTATGTGTTTATGGCTTTTGATATTTCCCTTTTTCAATTGTTCACTTTGCTTAAGGCAAAATTCGTTTATCCACCCTTTACTTATCATTTTATTTATCTGCAAGTAGTTTACATTGCTATCTCTTTCAATTGTAATGTCTGGGGTTATTCCACCGCCACCATATACAGTTCTTCCGTTTTTGGTAGTATAGGTTAAGCTATCGGCATGCTGTGTTGAGGTGTCATTTCTTGTGTATTGTTCTAGGTAATAATCCTTGTCATTTTTCCCATAATCCTTTTGTATGCACCTGCCTGATGGGGTGTAATACCTTTGTGTTGTCAATCGGATAACTGAGCCATCTTGCATAGGAATTTGTTCTTGTACAAGTCCTTTTCCGAATGATCGTCTTCCTATTACTAGTCCTCTGTCATTGTCTTGCAGGGCACCACTTACAATTTCAGATGCTGATGCTGACCCTTCATCTATTAGGGCGATTACTTTCATTTTTTCTAGCTGTCCATTTCGGGTGGCAAATGTTTCTTCTTTACTTCTGTTGCGCCCTTCTGTGAATACAATTAGCTCTCCCTCTTTTAGGAATTCATCACATATCTGGTTGGCAATGTGTAGGTATCCTCCTGGGTTTCCTCTAAAGTCTAGGATGAGTTTTTGCATTCCTTTTTGTTGTAGGGAACTTACTTTCTCCATCATTTCGGTATAGGTGGTAGCGGCAAATCGGTTTATTTTTATGTAGCCAATTTGGTCTTGTAGCATTATTCCAACATCCACACTATATAAGGGAATGTCATCTCGTACAATTGCAAAGGGCATGAGTTCCTGTTGCCCTCTTCTTTTTATGATGATGTTTACAGTTGTCCCTTTTTCTCCTCTTAGTAGTTTTATTACGCCTTCATTTTTTATTCCTGTGCTGGCAACATCTTCTTTTTCTACTGATATTATTCTATCGCCACTTTGTATTCCTAACTTTTCTGATGGCCCTCCTGATATTGCTGAAACCACTACTATACTATCATCAATAATATTGAATTGCACCCCTATTCCGCTAAAGCTACCTTGCATATCTTCTTCTACATTTTGATAGTCTTTTACAGGAATATATGCAGAATGAGGATCTAGCTCATTTAGGATGGCATTGATGGTTTTATCCTCAAAATCAGCTGTGTTTAAAGTATCAACATAGTGGTTGTCTATTAAGTTGAGGATAGCATTTATTTTTCCTCCTTCATTTGCTACTGGGTTGTTATTTCCTATACTTCCTATTAGTATTCCACTACTGATGAGTAGGGCATAAATTAGGGGTTGTAATTTTTTCATTATAGTTTTTTCTTATCAAATTCTACTACTTCTACTCCTGCTTCTTTTAAGAATTCAATCCCTGATGTATCTGAATATTTATTGATATAAACTAGGCGAGTAATTCCTGCTTGATGTACCAACTTGCTGCAATCTTTACAAGGGGATAGGGTTAAATATACGGTTGCTCCGCTACAATCGTGTGTTGAGCTTGCCGTTTTTAGGATAGCATTTGCTTCAGCATGCAGTACATACCAGTGTGTTTCATTGTTTTTATCTTCACAACAATTCTCAAATCCTGATGGTGTACCATTGTATCCATCTGAAATTATCATTCTGTTTTTTACTATTAGTGCTCCAACTTGTTTGCGAGTGCAGTGGCTTAGTTTTGCCCATTCTAGTGCCATTCTTAGGTAAGCTCTATCGTATTTTTCTTGTTTTGTGTTGGTCATGTGCTTTTTAAAATAAAAGTGCAAGATACTAAAAGAACTTCTTTATATGTAGGTGATAATTTGGAAATTAAAGCTCCACAGAAATGTGGGGCTTTTTTTGTATGTTTGAAATATGAATATCTTTCTTGAAAATGATTTGTCTTTAGAATCTCAGTGGAGAGCATTGATTCAGTTTGGAAAGAATTCTGCTACATATAAATTTGCTTTTGCAAAAGCATTGTTAGAGCTTTCGGATACTAAATCTATTTTATCTTTGTCAGATATTGCCGAGCCATTTTCTAAGAATATAACAGAACATTTGTTACTAAATGATAAGCAAGGAAACTCAAATTCTAGTGCTTTTTTAAATGAATGTCGAAAATTTAATCAAAAACAAATTGACAAAAACAGATTGTTGTTTCAAACTGAAAAATTAGGCTTTGTAAATGTAGTTGATGCTTTTCAAAATATTAATGGCGGTATTATTCCTGATAAATTTTATGACAAAGATTATTCAAAAGGGAAGAAAGAGATTGTTCTAACGGATAATTTTTTTAAACTATGTGAAGGAAATCAATTTTCTAATTTATCTGAAGAATCTGAAGCTAGATGGAAATTAGTTGAAACTGCATGGAATTTGCAACTCAATCCTAATATGATTGTAAGTTTTGATGAAAACAAAGAAGTGCTTTTTATTGAGGATTTTAGTATGAAGCGAACTGAAATTACTTCTGCTAGGAGTGCATTGAATGGGTATCAAAAAGGGAAATGTTTTTATAGTTTTAAGGATTTAAGACTTAAAGAAAATTTAAATTATGATGTTGATCATGTTTTACCTCACCTTAATAAATCTTCACATTATTATTCTAAATATCCTGCAAATATTAATGGGGTGTGGAATCTTGTACTTGCAGATAAGGATATTAATAGGTACGAAAAAAGAGCAAAGTTTCCTGCTAAAAAATATATGGAAAGGTTGTGTAGGAGAAATGAGTATTACATCACAAGTAAGCATCCTCTAGCTGAAACTATTATTAATCAAACAGGTAAAACGGCAGCCGAAAGGTTAAATTTTCTAAATTTTCATTGGAATATAGCTAAAGAAAATTGTGTTATAGAATTTAGTGCTTTTGAGTTGGCTGAAAATAAATTTTAAATGAGCGTATTTACAAGTATTTCTATTGATAATTACCTTTTTGAAACAGATTATTTTTTTGTAATAAAGGATAAGTACCCTGTTTCGGTTGGTCATTTGCTAATTGTTTCTAAAAGGGTAGTTCTCGATTTTTTCACGTTAAACGTTCAAGAAAAAAATGATTTAATCCTTATGATTGATAAATGCAAATTGCATATTGAAGGCAAGTATAATCCTGATGGTTATAATATTGGCATGAATTGTGGTGTTAGTGCAGGCCAAACAGTTATGCATTTTCATTGTCATGTTATTCCAAGATATAGTGGGGATATGCAGAAACCTGATGGAGGTGTAAGGCATTGTGTGCTGGGTAGGGGCTATTATTAAACATAAAAAGCCTTCAATTTCTTGAAGGCTTTTCTCTAGTACCCAGAGCCGGGCTCGAACCGGCACGGTTTGCACCATTGGTGTTTGAGACCAACGCGTCTACCAATTCCGCCACCTGGGCATTTTTCGAGCTGCAAAAATAGAAGTTTAATACAATTCATACCCCTATTAACTAAAAAATAAAAACTTTAGTATAATTAATACTGAAAGTGTATATTTGCACCCCTTTTTTAATAAGGTATAATAATGAAAAGACCAATTAAATTTTTTGCAGGAAACAATACTAAGCACTTAGCTAAACAAATTGCTAATGCCTTTGGTGTTGAGCTAAATAAGTCTTCAATGGTAGAGTTTTCTGATGGAGAATTTGAGCCATCATTTGATGAAACGGTTAGGGGTGCTGATGTATTTTTAATACAATCTACCACACCTCCATCTGATAATTTGATGGAATTGTTACTTATGATTGATGCTGCAAAAAGAGCTTCAGCTGCAAATATTATTGCGGTTATGCCTTATTTCGGTTATGCTCGTCAGGACAAAAAAGGAAAACCAAGAGTGCCGATAGGGGCAAAATTAGTTTCTAATTTACTTACTGCATCAGGGGTGGATCGTATCATGACAATTGATTTGCATGCCGATCAAATTCAAGGTTTCTTTGAGGTACCTGTTGATCATTTATACGCTTCCGAGCTTTTTATTGAAGATATCAATAGCCTAAATTTACCTAACTTAATAATTGCTTCTCCTGATATGGGAGGTTCTAAAAGAGCAAATGCTTATGCTAAAATCTTAAAATCAGGTGTAGTTATCTGTTATAAGGAGCGTAAGGAGGCAAATGTTATTGGTGATATGAAAGTACTAGGGGATGTTGCAGGTAAGGATGTTGTTATTATTGATGATATGGTGGATACTGCAGGTACACTTACTAAAGCTGCTGATTTAATGATTGCTAATGGAGCAACAAGTGTTCGTGCTTATTGTACACATGGTATTTTATCAGTTACGGCTTACGAAAGGTTGGATGCTTCAAATATTGCGGAATTAGTAATTACAAATACGATTCCTAAAACACATAAAAGTAGTAAAGTAAGAGAAATTTCAGTTGCTGATTTCTTTGCTCAAACAATAAACTCAGTTGTGAATAATGAGTCCATTTCTGATAAATGGAAAAGCAACCAATAAATAAAAATTAATAATCAAATTTAAATAAAGATGAAAACACTAGCAATTAGCGTAAAAGAAAGACAGAATGTTGGGAAATCTAACACTCGTGCGTTAAGAAATCAGGGTAATGTACCATGTGTACTTTACGGGGGAGAAAAGCAAGTGACTTTCTATGCTCATGAAAATGACTTTAGAAAGCTTGTGTATACTCCAGATACTTTTATTGTGGAACTTAATATTGATGGTACTGTTACCAGAGCTATTATGCAAGATATTCAGTTTCACCCAGTAACGGACAAAATTTTACACATTGATTTCTTAGAAATTATTGAAGGTAAACCAATCACTATTACACTTCCAGTTATTCTTGAAGGAGCTGCTCCTGGAGTTAAAAATGGTGGTAACTTAATGTTCAGAAGACCAAAAATTATTACTAAAGGTTTAGCAGCAAAATTACCTGATGCAATTACTTTAAACATTGATCATTTAAAAATCGGTATGTTTATCTATATTAAAGATATTGAAATGGAAGGGTGTGAATTCTTGGCTCCAGGAAATTCAGTAGTTGTTGGTGTTAAAACTGCAAGAACTGCTGTTGAAGAAGAGGAGGAAGAAGTAGAAGGTGAAGAAGGTGCTGAGGGAGAAACTCCTGCTGAAGGTGCTGAAACTCCAGCTGCTGAGTAATTCATGAAGTACTTAATCATTGGATTAGGTAACCCTGGTGCTGAGTATGAAAATACCAGGCACAATATAGGATTTAAAGTGTTGGATAAGCTTGCGGGCTTATCCAACATTTCTTTTTCTACTGAAAGGTTAGCTGATGTTGCTGAAGTTAAATTCAAAGGAAGAAAATTAGTTTTGGTGAAACCTAATACTTTTATGAATCTTTCTGGTAAAGCTGTAAAATACTGGATGCAACAAACCAAGGTGGATGTAGAAAATATATTAGTTATTACTGACGATATTTCTTTGCCTTTTGGTATTGTTCGTATGCGTAAAAAAGGTTCTGATGGTGGGCATAATGGGCTAAAGGATATTCAAGCTCAATTATCAACTGCTGCATATCCTAAGTTGCGTTTTGGTGTCGGTAACGATTTTCCAAGAGGCAAACAAGCCGAATATGTTCTAGGTAATTTTACTAATGAGGATTATGAAACTATGGAAGTTCGCACGGATTTAGCTGTAAAAATGATTCAGGCATTTACTACTATGGGAATAGGTCGTACTATGTCTGATTTTAATGGAAAATAAATTAGTTTATAGGGGGTGCTTTTAGTTTAAATAATTAAATTTGCACCACTCGAAAGGGTATCGTGGCCGAGTGGCTAGGCAGTGGTCTGCAACACCATCTACAGCAGTTCGAATCTGCTCGATACCTCCGAAAAATGCTTGTTAGAAATAACAAGCATTTTTTTTTATATTTGTCCATCTTAAATTTAAGTATGCCAAAATTAAATAATGTACTGCTTATTGCTTTTCTACTGTTAAGCATTAATGCACAATCACAGTGTGATTATACTATAAACAACTATGAACATGTTAATTGTTATGGTGATAATACAGGGGCTGTTGATATAATTTTATTGAGTCCTAATGCAACTTTTTGGTGGACTGGAGTGGGAGGATTTACATCTACATCAGCTAATATTAGTGGTTTATTTGCAGGTGAATATGTTTTACATATTATGAATAATCTTATTCCTGGAGATACAAGTACAACAGTGCTTTGTTACACAATTGATACGATCTCAATTGAACAAACGCTACCTATTGATGCAAGTTTTGAACTTTCAACTATGTGTAATGAAAATGATTCAGCAGATGTTATAACTACAATTTGGGGTGGAACTCCTCCTTACACTACTTTGTGGAGTACTGGGGATACTGCAAGACATACTGATAGTTTAGCACCAAATATTCTTCCGTATGAATTGTATGTTACAGATAAAAATAGTTGCACAATGACGATTGATTTGCTTGTTAATGAGGTTAAAGAAATGAATACATTTATGTCATCAGTAAGTGTTATCTGTAAAGATGATTATACTGGTTCAGCAAGAGTTTTTGTAAAAGATGGAACACCTCCTTTTCGTTTCCAGTGGTCAACTGACAGTGCTTTTACGATTCATCACGATTCATTTTCAGTTTTAGAAGGATTGTTTCCAGGAGAATATCAGGTAAAAGTTATTGATGAAATGGGCTGTGTTACTCGTGATACTATAGAATTGAAATCAAACCCAGCAATCTGTATTACTGTATATAAAGTTTTTTCTCCTAATGATGATGATATCCATGAGTTCTGGGAAATTGAGAATATTCATTTATATCCTAAAGCATTAGTAAGTGTATATGATAGGACAGGAAGACAAGTATATAGAAGAAAAAATTATATTAATGCAGAAGAACATGCTTTTTCAGGTAAGGATCAAGAAGGAAGGACATTACCTTCAGATACTTACTATTATATAATTGATTTAGAAAATGGAGATACAGTATTTAAGGGGGCTTTAACAATTGTAAGATAATGAGAGGAATAATTTTAATACTAACTGTGCTAATAAACTTAAGTCTTTTTGCACAACAAGAGCCAACTTTTACGCAATACTATAATAATGATATGGCAATTAATCCTGCTATTTCAGGAAGTAAAACCTATAATTCGCTTACAATGTTAACAAGGCAGCAATGGTTAGGTTTTGAAGGAGCGCCATTGAGTACAAACATCTCTTATCATGGGGCATTAAATAATCGTTCGGCAATGGGTGGGTATTTAATGTTTGATAAGGCAACACCGGCTTTGCAAGCAAATTTACATTTAAATTATGCTTATCATATTCCATTGAATTATGATAAAGTAAACCTATCCTTTGGTTTGGGCGCAAAGTTTATGTATTATAATTTAGATTTTAAACCTGAAGACTTACCGCCAGGAGTTGATCCTGCTTATTCTGCTAGTTCCTACGACAATACCTTAGGAGATGCTTCTGCAGGGACTTATCTTTATGGTAAAAATTTCTATTTAGGTTTTTCTGCTTCTAATATTTTTGAATCGTCCTTTAATACTGCTATTGGAAGTAGTCTTGTTTCTAATAAAGTCTTTAAAAACTATTATGGGATGGGCGCATATCGTTTTAATATTATGAATAATGATTGGGAATTAGAGCCTTCTTTCTTGTTAAGAAAAATGGCTTTACATAATAATGTAACTGACCTTACTACTCGTATTATTTACTTAAAAGATACTTGGGGAGGTTTAACCTATCGTACAGATGGAACGCTAGCTTTCGGATTTGGTTTCGGTAAAAATAATATGCATTTTTCTTATTCATATGATCATACTTTTGCTGGTGATATTATGCAATATACTTATGGTACGCATGAAATTGGTATAGCATTCCGATTTGAAACTTTAGCTACACAAAGGCATATAGGTTTCTGGAGTTACTAGGATGAAAAAGATAGAACATATAGGTATTGCTGTCAAGGATATTGAAGCATCAAATAAAATATTTGCAAAAATTTTCGGTAAGGATAGTTATAAGTCAGAGGCAGTTGGTTCTGAAGGGGTAATTACTTCTTTTTTTCAGGTAGGAGAAAATAAAATTGAACTGGTTTCAGCTACTAATGATGATAGTCCTATTGCAAAATACCTTAGTAAAAATAGAGAAGGTATGCATCATATTGCTTTTGATGTTGAGGATATTGAAAAAGAAATGAAACGCTTGCAAAATGAGGGTATTAGAATCCTAAATGATAAACCTAAAAAAGGGGCAGATAATAAGCTTATCTGCTTTTTACACCCAAAGGATACTAATGGTGTGCTTATAGAATTATGTCAGGAAATAAAGAAGTAATATCTTTATTATCTAATAGATGATGTGTTTTTATCCCTAGTTTTTTTGCACCTTCAATATGTTGAGGGGAATCATCAATAAAAAACACTTCTTCAGCTTTTAGTTTTTGTTCAACTAATATGTGTTCAAATACTTCAGTATTTGGTTTCCTCATTCCTACTTCATGAGATAAGTACATTTTATCAAATAAATTACTAAACCCATTCCATTTTTTATCCCCAAGTTGCTCTTTAATAGCATCAATATGGATTTCATTTGTATTGCTTAATAGATAAATTCTGTATTCTTTTTTTAATGCTTTTATAAGTTCTAATCGGTCTTCAGGTAAGTCCAATAACATGGCATTCCAAGCATCTGTTACTTGCTTTATGGTAGCATTCTTTGTTTCTCTTTGTAGTTCTGTAAGAAATTTTTCAGCAGTAATTTTTCCAGTTTCAATTTGATTAAATAAATCAGTTTGTACTTTTTTGGAATAAAAAGTAGAAGCATTTTTTACTTCTAATTTTATAAATTCATCTATAGTATTTTGGTAGTTAATGTTAAGGATTACAGCTCCTAAATCAAAAATAATTGCTTTGCTATTTTTCATTCTGCAAACTTGCAAATTATTGAACAATTTTGATAGTTTTGCACTTCCTTTTTAAGGAGGGCCCATAGCTCAGCTGGTTAGAGCACTTGACTCATAATCAAGGGGTCGTTGGTTCAAGCCCAACTGGGCCCACAAGAAACCTCACCTGTTCGGTGGGGTTTTTTTATACTTTAAAATGCTCCTTTACTAAATTATTAATAGGAGATTGTATAATGCATTGTACTTGCACACCTTCTTTTGTTGCAATCTCATTAATATAGTCAGATAGATAGAAAGCAACAGAACCAATAAAAGTAAGAGGGTATTTCTGATAATTATCAAAACATTTAATATGTAAATCAAAAAAGTGTTGTATGCCTTTATTAAAGATGTTATTAAAAAAAGGCTCTTCTTTATTTTCATACATAAACCTAAAGAATGATGCAAGGTATAGATTTGGCCTTTGCAGATTATAAATATTTTCAATAATATCATCTGCCCTTTCATTAGTTGTGTTTTAAATTTTTTATTGATATGAGAAGGGAGCTGCTTATTAACATAAGCATTGATTAATTGCTTCCCAAAGTAGTTTCCACTTCCTTCATCTTCTAGAATAAAGCCTAAGCTAGGAGCATTTTCAATAATTTTTTTTCCATCAAATATACAAGAGTTGGATCCTGTTCCTAAAATACAAGATATAATTTGAGTTCCTTGATAAGTCGCTTTTAAAGCAGCTTCTAAATCATGTCTAATATTTATATTGGCATTCTTAAAAAAAAGATTGCAAAGGATCTTCTAGCACTTGGTTCCTGCTTTTAGATGAGCATCCTGCTCCATAAAAATAGACTTCACTTACCAGATGTTTAATTTCAGATAATGAACTATTTTTTAGCTCATTTACTAAGTCATCATAATTGGTGTATTTTGGATTAAACCCAACTGTATGGTGGTATTGCTTAATTTCTCCATTTGTTAGGCATTGCGCCCAAGTGCATTTTGTTGATCCGCTATCTGCAATAAGTATCATAATAAAAAAAAAAAGACAAATGTAAATGAAAATTGTTCTTTGTGCGTTCAATTTAGCTGTAATCCTTATTTTAGCACTTAAATAAATAGTTTATGAAAATCTTTTTTGCAATACTAATGTTCTGTTTTTCTCTAGGGTCAACTGCACAAATTGACTTGTTGAAATCGGCAAGTGTTCAAGCAAAACAAGTGCTTAATGCTTCAGCACTTAGTAAGAGTGAAGTTGCAAAGGGTTTAAAAGAGGCTTTAGTAATTGGGGCTGATAAAGCAGTTCAGATCTCCTCAGCTAAAAATGGGTTTTATAGCAATAAGGCAATTCGTATTCCTTTTCCTGATGAGGCTGAAAAAATGAAAATTACCTTGCAAAAATCAGGAATGCAATCTCAAATTACAGATTTTGAAAAAAGTATAAATTCAGCAGCTGAATTGGCAACTAAAGAGGTATTTGTTATTTTTGTTGATGCCGTAACAAGTATGACAATAAAGGATGCTTTTGCGATTCTGAAAGGAGATAATACTGCTGCCACTTCTTATCTAAGAAAACAAACAACTAAACAGTTATACTACAAAATAAAACCAATAGTATTGAGAGCTATTAAGCAAGTTGAGGTTACTAAATACTGGAATCCTTTAGTAAAAACTTACAATACAATTCCTTTTGCAAAAGCTGTAAATCCTGACTTGGAGGACTATGTAACCAATAAAACAATTGAAGGACTTTTTGTACTGATTGCTAATCAAGAAAAGGAAATAAGAAATAACCCAAGCGCTAGAACTTCAGAATTATTAAAAAAAGTATTTAAATAAACAACTATGGAAAAGAACGATCAAATTTTAATGCAACTTATTTATATGTTCCACACTTCTGCAATGCAAGGGTTGGGTAAAATTGCTGACCCCACTGGGCAGGTAAGCCGTAACTTGGAATATGTTAGCCAAACTATCGATTTGATGGAGATGCTAAAAGTAAAAACGAGAGGAAATGTTACTGAAGATATTGAAAAATTGTTGGATGGAATGCTTTCAGAATTACGCTTAAATTATATTGATGAAAAGGCAAAACCTGAAAATAAGGTAGAAGAAACGAAAAATGAAGATGATAAATAAGCTTAAAGCATTATGGGTAGATACTGGAAATAGAAAAGTAATTATTTTATTTATTGGTGTTGTGGTATTACTTATTGCATCTCTATTTTTTCAGCAAAATAAAATGGAGGAACAAATGCAATTGAAGGTTCAGTTTATTGAACAAAAAAATATGTTGCGTGATGAGTTAGATGATTTGATTGACGAGCATGATGATTTGTTAGATGAGTATGGCGAATTGAATGAGCAATTACATGAAAAAGATTCTGTTATTCAACATCAAATTGCGGAAATAAGAAATCTGATAAGAACTAAAAACGATTTAAGTGAAGCGAGAAAAAAGATTGCTACATTGAAAGATATTTCAAAAAGATATTTAGCAAATATTGATTCGTTATTAGTTGTGAATGAAGTACTTGTTTTAGAAAAAGACAGTGTTGTGAAAGCGAATAAGAATATAAATTGGAAGAACTATAAGCTAAATAAACAGAATAAAAAATTGGCAGAAAAAGTAAGCAGAGGTTCTGTTTTGGAGGTGTTTGACTTAGAAATTGAAACAATACGCTACAGAAGTACAGGAAGAGAATTAGCAACTAAGTATGCTAAAAAGGTGCAGAAGATTAGGACATGCTTTTCTGTTGCTGCTAACTCAATTTCTGATGCTGAGTTGAAGACTATTTACTTTCAAGTTATTGATGAAAATGGAATATTAGTTTTAGGTAATGATGACTGTACAACTACTGTTGCTGATTCATTAATTAATTGCACAAGCTTAGCTAAGTTTGAGTATGATAATATTGAAATGAGCCATTGTTTTGAATGGGAAAGAGTTCAAGTATTGTTGCCAGGGAAATATCAGATTAACTTAATTATTGAGGGAAGTATTGCGGCTCAAAAAAATTTAAAACTTAGATAATGCCAACTATAATTACTTATAATGTTAATGGAATAAGAGCTGCTATAAAGAAGGATTTAGCAGGATGGTTAAAAGCTTCAAATACTGATATAGTTTGCCTGCAAGAGATAAAAGCAAAGCCTGAACAATTTGATGAAGCTCTTTTTAATGAACAAGGATATTCCTGTTTTATAAACTCGGCTGTAAAGCCAGGTTATAGTGGGGTAGCTATTCTGTCAAAAATAAAACCTAAGCATATTGAGTATGGTTGTGGAATTGAAAAAATTGATTTTGAAGGAAGAGTAATTCGTGCTGATTTTGATAATTATTCTGTAATGAGTGTTTATTTTCCTTCAGGAAGTAATCATTTAAGGCAAGCATTTAAAATGGAGTTTTTGACTTTGTTTTATGACTATATTGCAAAGTTAAAAAAGACCATTCCTAACTTAATTATTTCAGGAGATTATAATATTTGTCATACTGAAATTGATATTCATAATCCTAAAGTAAATAAAAATTCATCAGGATTTTTACCAGAAGAAAGAGAGTGGGTGAGCCAATTTATTGCCAGTGGTTTTGTCGATTCATTTAGGCATTTGAATAAGGATCCTCACCATTATAGTTGGTGGAGTTTCAGAGCAAATTCAAGAGCAAAAAACTTGGGTTGGCGTATTGATTATAATATGATTGCGAATTCACTTTTACCAAAACTAAAACGCTCACAGATTTTGCCAGCTGCCAAGCATTCTGACCATTGTCCGGTACTTGTTGAGCTAGCTGATTAGTTTTCTTATATTTGCCAACTTCAAAATAAAAAAATGGGAATATTACAGACAGCCGAAAGGAGTTCACACCTTGATCCATCAGAAAATGTTATTTATCAAAGGCATTTAATTGCTTATAAAGAAGCTGCTAAAATTATTAGCGGAACAGTACTTGAAGTAGGGAGTGGTGAAGGGTATGGAATTATGGAATTAGCCCCACAAGCTGATCATTATATTGCTGTAGATAAATACAGTACTAATATAAGTGATGAATTAAAGCAGGCAAATAATATTACTTTTATTCAAACGGAAGTACCACCTCTAAAAGGGATTGAAGATAATAGTGTTGATTTTGTAGTTACCTTTCAGGTAATTGAGCATATTGAAGATGATGAAATGTTCTTGCAAGAAATTCATAGGGTATTAAAGCCTGGCGGAAAGGTGATTTTAACCACTCCTAATGTTATGATGTCTTTAACAAGAAATCCATGGCACATTAGGGAATACACTCCTGAACAGATGGGAGAGGTGCTTAAAAGTTCATTTGATAATTATGAATTGAAAGGTGTTTTTGGGAATGATAAAGTAATGGATTATTACAATAAAAATAAAGAGTCAGTTCGTAAGATAACACGCTTTGATATTTTGAATATGCAATATTGGTTGCCAAGATGGATGTTGCAAATTCCTTATGATATTTTAAATAGATTTAATCGTCATAATTTGCAGGATAGTAATGAAGGAATTGTAAATACTGTTGTGCATACTGATTATTCTATTTCTGCATCAGATAATGAATATTTGGATCACTTCTGTATTGCTACCAAGTAGCACTAAAGCTAAATCCTTTTTCTTTTAATTTTTGAATAGTATCTTCCAATATAGGAAACAAATTCTTATGACTTTTTTGGTTGTTGTGCAATACAATAATAGAGCCCTCCTTAGTGTTTTTTAGGATATTTCCTTGTACTCTTTCTGGGCTTGTATTTTGCTGAAAATCCCAGCTGAGTACATCCCATAAAATAATTTTATACTTTTCTTTTAGAAGTGTAATTTGTGCCTTAGTAATTTTTCCATAAGGTGGACGATATAGCTTATTGTTAGGCATAAGTTCCTGGCATTTTTCTATATCAGCAATATACTTTTCCTTTGTGCAAAGCCATCCGTTTTTATGAGAATAAGAGTGATTGGCAATAGTATGTCCTTCTTTTATAATTGCCCCAACAAGTTCTGGAAACTCTTCAATTTGTTCTCCTACTAAAAAGAAAGTAGCAGTTATGTTTTCTTTTTTTAATACGGATAAAATCCAAGGTGTAACTTCAGGTTCAGGACCATCATCAAAAGTGAGCCAAATTTCTTTATTTAGCGTCTCTTTTCTCCAAACTAATGAAGGAAAGAGTGCTTGTATAAATTTTGGTGTTGTTTCAAACAAATTTCTTATTGAATACTTAGATATTCATCCATAAAAGTATTGATGCGGTAAGTTGCAAAATCAATCTCTGTTTTTTCAGTACCTTTAGTTTTGAAATAAATTCCATCTTCATCAGAATAAGTAGCAGTCAAATCTTCTAGCTTATGAATTTGAATAACTCTGCCTAAACTACTCAGTACTTGCCCTGCAATACTAATGTTTTGTTTTAATCCACTCCCTCTGCCAAATTCTTTTAAGTATTTGATTTCAGTTAAGTAGTCATCAATCATTACAGCTAGTACTGCTTTTGCTTTTTCATCTTCTCCTAATTTGTAGTAGATGTCAATAATTGGTAATGCAAAGTAGCTTAAATTCACAACATCTCTAGGGAATTCAGCCATACATTTATCTAATGTTTCAATAGCCCTTGCTGTATCTCCTTTTTGGAATAAAGCCTCCGCTAATCTTGAATAGTTATTTCTGAAATTCATTACCATTCTGGTATTGGTTTCATCAAAATATAAATCAGAATTATTGAACCCTCCCCACTCAAAAGATGTAACTAAACGATCATACATTTTTTCAGTATGTACAATTCCTGTTTGTCCATCAGGAGATTGAGCTACATAAGGAACTAAACGATAAGCTAATCCTTCTAATTGGAAGTATTTTTCTAAGCCCATAAAGTTGTCTCTACCTACAGTAATGGCAAAATAAATAGGACGCTCCCAGTTGAAATTAGCTAGGATATCCAATACCATTAATTTGTTTTTGTAAAGTCCATTCCCTTTTAGTTTAAATCTGATTTCATCAACAATTTTATCATGATATTCAGTAGGGATAAATGATTTAACATTTTCATTATTAACTGAAAGCTTCAATTTTTTAGTTGGGCAGTAGTTTCTTAATCCTGCTGAAGTATTTATTTTAGCTTTAGCACTTTTGCTATTAATAAAATTAACAACATCTTTCACTTCAACATATTCTTTAAAGCGTTCATTTATTGGAGTATAATCTCTTGTTCCTGCTTTATAGTCGTCATGCTCTAATGATGAAGGAATAGGAGCAGCTTCATAAGAAGCTCTTTTCATTTGATCAATATACCAAGGAGTATTGAATAAGGATAAATTAACAACTTTAATATCTGTTCTTATTCCTTCTACTTCTTGCGCATACCAAAGTGGGAAAGTATCGTTATCCCCATTGGTAAATAGAATTGCATTTTTATCACAAGAATTCAGGTAATTTTTAGCGACTTCTAAGGCTGTAAATCTTCCACTTCTATCATGATCATCCCAGTTCTCGGCAGCCATTAATGTAGGGATAATAAGAGCAATAACTGTAGCTAAACTAGCACTAGCGGTAGAGTTCATTTTTTTGTTTAAGAAATCATAAATGCCAAGTACTCCTAATCCTATCCATATCGCAAAAGCATAGAATGAGCCGACATAAGCATAATCTCTTTCTCTTGGTTGGAAGGGTACAACATTTAAGTATACTATAATAAGTACTCCTGTAAAGAGGAAAAATAGGAGTACAGTTAAAGCATCTTGGTTATTTTGTTTAAAGTGAAATAGCATTCCTATAAGCCCTAAGAGTAGTGGTAAGAAATAATAATGATTTTTCCCTTTATTTTTCCCTAAATAATCAGGAACATCTACTTCAGATGATGGCGTTCCTAATCGGGCATTGTCAATAAAACCAATTCCACTTTCCCAATTTCCATTCAATGAATTTCCATCCATATTCATAAAGTCATTCTGCCTTCCTGCAAAATTCCACATAAAATAACGAACATAGGACCAGCCGATTTGATATTTGAAGAAGTATGTTAAGTTTTGTCCAAAGGTTGGTTTTGCATCCTTATTTTTTAATCCTGCCCAATTTACATAGCCGCCAGCATGTCTTGCTTGGGTATTACTCCAAATTCTTGGGAAAAGCATTTTGTCTTTTTTACTGTAGTTAGGAAGTGTATTTTTTCTTTTATCAATGACTACATATTTTCCTTTCTTCTCATCTTTAGCGTAAACAGGATTCCCATCTAAATAAGGTTTTCTGCTGTCTAGTTTTGCATTAAAATGTTGTCCATAAACAATTGGCCAACTTCCGTATTGCTCTCTTTTTAAATATGATAAAAGCCCAACAGCATCTTCAGGATTGTTCTCATCAATAGGAGGATTTGCATTTGAACGTACTACTAATATTGCAAATGAAGAATAGCCTATTAAGAGCATCATAATTCCTAGTATTGCAGTATTCCAAATAGCTTTGTTATGTTTTTTAGTGTAAGATATTCCAAAAGCAATTGCAGCAATGATTGCAAGGAAATAAATAATTGTTCCTGAATTGAATGGAAGTCCAATAGTATTTACAAAGAATAGCTCAAAAGAAGAGATTAAACTTACAGCTCCAGGAATAATAACTCCTTGCACAAGCCCTAACATTATCATTGAAATGATGAATGCTTTTATTGCACCTGATTTTGAGTATTCGTATTTCTTATAATAGTATATCATTCCCATAGCTGGGATAGTTAATAAACTTAATAAGTGGACTCCTACCGAAAGCCCTATTAAATAAGCAATTAAAACTAGCCATCTACTTGCTTGAGGTTGATCAGCCTCTTGTTCCCATTTCATTATGCACCAAAAAGTGATGGCTGTAAAAAATGATGACATTGCGTATACTTCACCTTCAACTGCTGAAAACCAAAAAGAATCAGAAAAAGTATAAGCTAATGCTCCAACAATACCACTTCCTAATACAGCATATATTCTTCCAATTTCGTAATTATTATCTTTAAAAAATAGTTTTCTTCCAAAGGCTGTAATTGTCCAAAACAGAAAAAGAATAGTAAATGAGGAACATATTGCTGATAAAATATTGATAGCAACTGCTACTTCACTTGTTCCTTGAGCAGCAAAAAGTGTAAAAATTCTACCAAACAATTGAAACAATGGTGCTCCTGGAGGGTGTCCAACTTCCAATTTATAAGCGGTTGAAATATACTCTCCACAATCCCAAAAACTTACGGTTTGTTCAATAGTAGATAGGTAAACAAATGAAGCGATTAAAAATACGCTCCACCCAATAATATTATTTAGTTTTTTAAATTGATTCATCTTTTAATAGTACTTTTTTGTTAGGATGGCGAATGTATAAAATTTCTTGTTGTTTTCATTGCGGATTTTATAATAACGAAAAAATGAGATTTTATTTTGTACTTATCACTTAATTGTTATTTTTGCCGACCATTTATAATAATGGCCGATGGTGTAACTGGCAACACGTCTGCTTTTGGTGCAGAAGAGTCTAGGTTCGAGCCCTAGTCGGCCAACAATGAAAAGCACTGATTTATCAGTGCTTTTTTGTATCCTTATACTACTTAATTCCGTAATATCTAAAGGTTTAATTTTTTTTTATTAAATTTGCTCTCTTCATTATTGAAGGAAAACAAGTAAAGTAACTTAAAAACTAGTGTATGAATAGAAAGTTTACCCAAAGCTTATTAAGTATTATATTCTCTTTTTTTGTGGGATTTTTAATAAACCCAACAAATATTAATGCTCAAAATTGTGCAGTGCCAACAGGAATCAGCTCAAGTAATATATCTAATTTTACAGCAACAGCTAATTGGATAATTGATAATAATGTGGATCATTATCGGATAAGATATAAGGAAGTTGGCACAACTACTTGGAATAATAAGAATAATATTTTAAATAGTTATAAAATTATTAATAACCTATCAGCAGGGACTTCTTACTCTTGGCAGGTGATGGCTTATTGCTCTTCTATTAACGGTAATTCTTCTTGGTCAGTTTCTGATACATTTATGACAAGTAATTTTGCTCTTGATTGTAATAATACTCCAAATGGGACAGCTTTTATTGATAGTTGTGGAAATTGTGTTGGGGGTATTACTGGCGCACCTCCTTGTATTGCATTTTCGCCAACCGTAGCAATTGCCTTAAGTACATTGGAGTGTAATTCTTCTTCAGATATCACTTTCTCTACAAATCAAGACCCAAATGAACCAGATATATCTTCAACCATTTTCTCTTCAGATGGTGGTTTTTTTGATTTCTCAGGATTATCTCAAAATGATAGTATTGGTTCAGGTGTGATTTCAGCTGGAGGGGGGATTATTAATATTTCTACTACATTAATGGTTGATTTTATTATTACCTCTGATAAAATTTCTGTAAAATCAGTAGATAATAGTACAGGAAGTGTTTATGGTTCTTTCACTATTGAAAATTCGGGGAGCGGAATTTTAATTATTGCTACCTCATTGCCAGATAATAATAATGTAACGAGTGGTAATAATCAAACTATTCTTCTTAATGGTTTATTTGTAAATCCATCACCAAGCACATTAACTTTTACTTCAGTTATTAATTCTGAATTAGGAGATGTTGATACCCAAACAGAACTTAAAACTATTAATTGCACAGATTGTTATAATGATTTTGGTGGAACTGCATTTATTGATAGTTGTGGAAATTGTGTTGGTGGTATTACAGGTAATGTATCTTGTATTCCATTTACTCCTTTCGTATCTGTTTCATTATCAAATACAAATTGTGATAGTTTAACAGATTTGACAATTAATATGAGTCAAGATCCAAATGAGCCAGATATATCTACTTCTTCATTTGTTTCAGATGGAGGTTCATTTGCAATCTCATCAATGACTATTGGTGACACAATAGGTGCTGCTACTATGCTAGCTGGTCCTTTTAATTTTAATACTATTTTAGTTGTTACTTCTGTAGTTTCAGTTAATCAAGCTGTCATTCAATCTAAGGATATTTCTTCAGGTTTAGTTTTAGGAACTTTTACAATTTCCAATACTAATCCTGGTATCAATATTATTGCTCAATCTATTCCAGATAATAATAATGTAACGAGTGGGAATTCTCAGGTAGTTACTTTTTCTAATGTATTTTTAAATTCGGGTCAGAGTACTTTAACATTTACTTCTACAATTAATTCAGAATTAGGGGATGTAGATGTTCAAAATTTTCCATTTTCTATTGTTTGTTTAAGTGTAGATTGTAATGGTACTATAAATGGAACTGCATTTATTGATAGTTGTGGAAATTGTGTTGGTGGTATTACAGGTAATGTATCTTGTATTCCATTTACTCCTTTCGTATCTGTTTCATTATCAAATACAAATTGTGATAGTTTAACAGATTTGACAATTAATATGAGTCAAGATCCAAATGAGCCAGATATATCTACTTCTTCATTTGTTTCAGATGGAGGTTCATTTGCAATCTCATCAATGACTATTGGTGACACAATAGGTGCTGCTACTATGCTAGCTGGTCCTTTTAATTTTAATACTATTTTAGTTGTTACTTCTGTAGTTTCAGTTAATCAAGCTGTCATTCAATCTAAGGATATTTCTTCAGGTTTAGTTTTAGGAACTTTTACAATTTCCAATACTAATCCTGGTATCAATATTATTGCTCAATCTATTCCAGATAATAATAATGTAACGAGTGGGAATTCTCAGGTAGTTACTTTTTCTAATGTATTTTTAAATTCGGGTCAGAGTACTTTAACATTTACTTCTACAATTAATTCAGAATTAGGGGATGTAGATGTTCAAAATTTTCCATTTTCTATTGTTTGTTTA